>OLHF01000028.1_pt1 | contig 52988 bp, 50 predicted proteins | sample 1609471 | NCBI WGS metagenome assembly OLHF01 (sample SAMN05416858, study PRJEB24817) | seawater metagenome | isolation source: Sea water | place: Canada:Atlantic | collected 2013-11 | reverse complement strand
TCTACACAGAGTAGATCGTCGGCAGCGTCAGATGTGTATAAGAGACAGACTTAATGCAATATTAAATGGTGAGTCACGTTCTGAGCAACGCTTTATTATTGAAGCTGAAGTCTATCGTCATGGCAAACTAAAAAGTTCCAATAGCGCGGTAAACGAAGCCGTATTGCATGCGGGTAAAGTGGCAAACATGATTGAATTTGAAGTCTACATTGATGGTAGCTTTATGTTCAGTCAGCGCTCTGATGGTTTAATTGTGTCAACACCAACTGGCTCAACTGCTTATTCAATGTCAGCAGGCGGCCCTATTTTAACGCCAAATTTAAACGCCCTTTCACTGGTTCCAATGTTTCCACATACACTAACCAGTAGACCAATTGTGGTTGACGGTAACAGCGAAATAAAGCTCAAACTTGCCAACGAAAATTATGAAAACTTACAAGTAAGTTGTGACGGTCACGTAATTTTAGCGGTAATGCCGGGCGATGAAGTTATCATTAAAAAAAGTGAAAATACTTTACGTTTAATACACCCACTTGATCACGACTACTTTAATGTATTACGAAACAAGTTAAGTTGGGGTAACAAGCTCTACTAACTTTAACTGCCTTACAGCCCTTTAAAGTGGCTAATTAAAAATAAAATTGCAAACATAGCTTGAATAAAAACCAGATACTGTATAAATTAACAGTATCTGGTTTTTTGGTTATTAATACGACACTTTATTACAACACAATTACGATAAAGTTAGTGAGGCGACTATGTTACTGCAACTCAACATTCAAAACTTTGCCATTGTGCGTTCGCTCGACATTGATTGGCAACAAGGTATGACAACGATCACTGGCGAAACTGGCGCAGGTAAATCAATCGCCATTGATGCCTTAGGGCTGTGTTTGGGTGATAGAGCAGTAACCAATGTTGTACGTCCAAACTGTGCCAAAGCTGAACTGGCGGCAACATTCGACACCACTAAAAATAAACCAGCACAAAAATGGCTGAAGAAGAATGACATGCTAGTAGATAATGAATGCATTCTTCGCCGAGTTATTTCTGCCGAAGGTCGTTCAAAATCATACATTAATGGCAGCCAAGTACCTTTAGTGCAACTAAAAGAAATTGGCCAATTACTGATTAACATTCACGGACAACATGACCACCAGCTTATCGTTAAAGCCAATGAACAACGCAACATACTCGACGCTTACGCCAGTCACCAACATTTACTCGACGACGTAAAATTTTACTATCATCAATGGCGTGAACTTAGCCAAGAAGCTAAGCAACTACAAGAAAGTAAAATACAACGTGAAGCAAAGCAGCAACTATTACAGTATCAAGTTAACGAGCTTAATGAGTTTTCACTGCAGCATAATGAATTCGAAAGTTTAGAAGTTGATTACAAACGTCAAAGTAATGGTCAGCATATTCTTAACGAAACGCTCGTTGCCGCACAGCTATTATCTGAAAATGAGCAGTCTAACGTCGTTGATGGTTTGCGCCAAAGTACAGAACAAATATCCTCTTTAAGTCATTACGACCCAGTACTTAAAGCTATTGCCGAACAACTTAATGAAGCGCTTATTCAAATTGAAGACGCCAGCCAAGAAGTCAAACACTATTACGAAAGCTTAGAGCTTGACCCACAAGCTTACACATTAATTGAAGAGCGTTATTCAACAGCCGTACAACTAGCGAAAAAGCATCAAGTTGCACCAGAAAAACTAGCTGACTTTCATCAACAACTATTACAAGAGCTACAATTATTTAGCTCTGACGAAACTCGTTTAGAACAAATTAATGATGATATTGAAGCCGCAAAGCAAAAATATCATGACTCAGCACTTACGTTATCAACCTCACGAACAAAAGCAGCCAAAAAACTTAGCAAGTTGATCACTAATAGCATGGCTGAACTGAACATGCAGCATGGCAAGTTCTTAATCGACGTTAGCCAGAGTAAAGATCAAAGCTTATCAGTTAACGGCCTTGATAACGTAAGTTACCTTGCCAGCTTAAATCCAGGGCAAGCACTTGAAGCAATGAATAAAGTAGCCTCAGGTGGTGAACTTTCACGCATTAGTTTAGCCATGCAGGTGATATTGGCTGACAAAGTCATTACGCCAAGTTTAATATTTGATGAAGTTGATGTTGGTATTAGTGGCCCCACCGCAGCAATGGTTGGTAAAAAACTGCAACAGCTAGCTAAAAATACTCAAGTAATTTGTGTAACTCATTTACCGCAAGTTGCCAGTAAAGGTCATCAGCAGTTATTTGTTGCAAAATTAACTGACGGAGAACACACAGAAACCACAGTAACGGAACTTTCTAGCAATGGCCGCGTCCAAGAAATTGCCCGTTTACTTGCCGGTGATAAAATTACCGAAAATAGTCTGGCTAACGCACAAGAATTACTTGCGGGATAAAGCGAATACTTTCAAGCGGACAAAATAAACTAAAAATTATTTTGTATCTCGTAGTCCGCTTCGCTATTATCCCCGTTCAAACTAAAAAGGATAATGTATTTACCATGTTGTTTAGAGTATTAGCGATTGTTATCGCCCTATCTGTTTCAGCCTGTTCTAGCTGGGTTTATCGCATCGATATTCCACAAGGAAACTACTTGGAACAAAAAGACATCGACAAGCTTCAAATTGCGATGACAAAAGAACAAGTTAAATTTGTTTTAGGCAGCCCTGTTCTTGAAGATACCTTTAGCAATGACGTTTGGCATTATGTTTATCGCTTTAAGTCGGGTAGAAGTGAAGAGTTCAATGCGAAAAAACAATTTACTATTACCTTTGAAGACAACAAAGTTGTAAAGGCTGAAGGTGATTTTGAATTACCAGAAAGCTACTTTGTTCCTATGGTTAACTAGTATTTAAGTACATTGGAGATTATCGTCTCCTATGAACATAAAAAGCATGCCCATGGCATGCTTTTTTGTTTTTAAAACGCTAGCTTTTAAAAAGGTTTATTAACCTTCACCTGCTTTACTTCGACGTGGGTCAACACGACCGCCGGTAATTTTATCCGCCCGCCCTTCTTCTTTCGCTTTTTCAGCACGGCGTTTACGCACTTCTTTCGGATCAGCCAATAAAGGACGATAAATTTCTATACGGTCTAAATCTTTAACGATATCTTTTAGTTTTGCAGCTCGGTTCCAAATTCCAACATTGTTAACAGTTAAATCAATTTCTGGAAATTCTTCAATAATACCTGACGCCATTATTGCTTGCTCAATGGTCGTGTTTTCATCAACTTCAAGGTTGATAATTTCTTGTCTTTTCGGTGTACCGTAAACAACCTCGATATCACATTTATTAGCAACCAAATCTAAGTTGCTTGGCTCTTCATTGCCAGAAACATCATTCATCACTTGTTCGCTCATACTTTATTAAACATCCATTAAAACGTAATTAAACTGTCGCTTTGACTATTAACCATAAACTTCTTTAGCGCGCATGGTAAAAGACTGCACCATATTATTGGCTAAATTATTAAACACGCGGCCAAATGCTAAATCGAATACTTTATTAGAAAACTCATAATCTAAATTTAATTCAATTTTACAAGCATCTTCCGACAAGGCCTTTAATTGCCAACCACCAATAAGTTGCTTAAATGGTCCATCAACCAAACTCATTTTAACTTCTTGATTATTCACCAAGGTATTCTCAGTGGTAAACCATTTTTTAAGACCACCTTTAGACACTAATAACGCAGCGGTCATCGAATGTTCATCTTGGGCAATTATTTTACTATCACTACAATCAGGTAAAAACTTTGGGTAGGCAAGCACATCATTAATTAGATGATACATATCTTCTACACTGTGCATCACTAATGCACTACGGCTTATGTTTGGCATTCACCCTCCAATTATCAATGGGCGCTATCATAGCAAATGTCTTTAAAAAACGCATTAATGTCAAAAATGATAAATAAGCCATTTAAATAGCAACAATTCTCCGTATAATATGGCCGATTGCTATTTTTGGTAGCAAACCAAAAATGGAATAATGGAAATATCATGGCAAAGAAAAAAAAATCAAACAGCAATACCATTGCTCTCAATAAAAAAGCACGTCATAACTACTCTTTAACCGATAAATTTGAAGGTGGCATGAGCTTGCAGGGTTGGGAAATAAAATCAATCCGAAGTGGTAAAGTCAATATCTCTGACTGTTACGTGCATATCAAAAACGGCGAAGCCTATTTACTTGGCGCTGAAATAACGCCGCTAAATGCTGCATCTAGTCATGTGGTATGTGATCCTAACCGTGACCGAAAATTACTATTAAACCGTCGTGAATTAGAAAAAATCATAGCCTCTGTTGAGCGTGATGGTTATTCCCTAATTGCCACCGCCATGTATTGGAAAGCATGTTGGGTTAAATTAGAATTTCATTTAGGTAAAGGTAAGAAAGATCACGATAAACGCTCTGATATTAAAGACCGTGAATGGGCCGTTGATAAAGGCCGCTTAATGAAAAATAAAAACCTAGATAGATAACTGGTTAAAAAATATCACGTTGTCTATTTAACCTAAGCGTTGTACAATGCGCTATATAGGCTAATTTAGCTTATAGAAAAAAGAGTAAAACTTTGGGGCGGATCTAGGATTCGACAAGATTCATGAAACCCGAGGTGCATGCCCAGGGGCGGTTTGCCTGGTAAAAAGCCGCAAAACTATAATTGCTAACGACGAAACGTTCGCACTAGCCGCTTAAGGCTAGCCATCGCCTCATAAATTGTCCTGTTGTTTCGAGGATCGATGGTCACCCCAAATAGGATAGCGAGGGAAGCACGCTTAAGGCTGAACCGCGAAATAGTATTAAGCTCACCATGACGAAGCCTGTCGATTGGCGTCTAATTGGTTAAATAAACAATCGACTAAGCATGTAGTACCAAGGATGTAGGCTTTTTGGACGGGGGTTCGATTCCCCCCCGCTCCACCAAAATAAAGACCGTTTTTAGTCCATTAGTTATACCTAGTAACTTTTAGATTTGGCCATAGTCTGGTAACAGACTATGAAAAAAAACCGCTTAATTGCGGTTTTTTTATGTCTAATGTTTTTTATAAACGACAAAGCTCTTATTGTTATAAGTCCCAATTTTGCACATAGCAGCATTACAACAGACTAATAAACACGAGCAAGATGAGACACTTAGCCATTAATAAATTTAATTTACTTCTTAGTAGCCTGATAAAATTAGCCGCGTCTTTCCCGTCAAAATCAATCTGAGTCGACATTATTGCTTTTTATAGTGTTATTAGAATTCAATAAAAACTCATCAATTTTTTTCATGATCTTTTCAGCGTTTGGGTATGCTTTAGACATCTTAGCGTAGAGGTTATATTTAGAGAGAGATGATTTTTCGATATTTGTTATCTGATATTTATCAATCACTCTCTGCGAAATTTTCTTATAAACTAAAAGATATTCATTATCTCCTGAGGCGAGCTTATCGAAACCATCTTCATGGTCGACAACGGAAGTCACCTTTTTAGCGTTTTTAACTAAGCTAGAGTAGTTGCCACCATAGGAATAGCTTGATATTAAAATGAGGTTTTTATTATTCAGGTCTGCTAACTTATTAACTCTTTTAGTACCAGCTTTCCAATATACTTCCAGTTCCATCACAAAGAGTGGTGTTTTGCTAACTAGCGTCAACTCATTATTAACTCTTGAGTTATTAAGCCCTGCCCATAAATCGACTTTTCTCTGCTCAATAAAATCAATAAGTCTTCTATGTGGCAAATGTAAAAATACGGCATCTTCGCCCACAGAATGTGTTATTTCACGAAAGGCGTCTATTAATAAGCCATTGGCTTTTTGGTTAGTATCTTGATACGCATAGGGCGGGACATCAACATAAGCAATTCTCAATTTGGCTGAAGAAAGCCACGGAAAGCAAAGTAACAAAAAAACGAGCAAATATTTATATATTACAACGCACTTCATTTCTGTATTCTCACTAAATTAAAAACAAGCCCCCAAATAATAATTGGTGTTTAGGCTCCTGATTCAAATCCGTTGAGATAAATCCATCGAGATATGTGTTCTACCATAACAGTTGTACGGGGTAGGTTGTAAAGTTTTAATTTGTTAGGGGTGTAAGCTAATGATATAAAAGTGGCAGTAACTGAAGGGTTATTTACGCTGATTCAATTGAAATTAATGGAACCAGCGGAAGGTGTGAAGATATCAACAATGGTAACGGCAATAATCGACGAGAGCATTACCAGTTGCGATATTGAAAAAAATTGGAGCCTAAAAACGTTATTTAAACTTCATAAACAAAAATGCCACTTTAAACTTTGAGTGAACGAGTGCAAAAATTAGGGTGAAGCCAAAAATGGCACGAGTTTACAAATCCGCTTAAACATTTCGTTATGCTAACTATGGTAATGGTGTAAAAGAAAACTGTTCATCTGAGCATTCATTAATTAAGTTAACTAAATGATCTTCAGCTTCGACAGCATACTGCTTTACATTTCTTGCATGAACACCAAAAGAAGATGCATATTGGTATCGACCTTGAACAATTGCAGCTACCCTTGAATTTTCGTTTATTTTTTCACCAACCTGATAGCGCATGATAACTCTATACCTCTCTCTTCTAACAAATACTTATGAGTTTTTGCTAGTTCATATCTAACCATGAAGGGTAAGCTATCAATATTCTTATTTTGGTCGAATGTTAATATACATAAAATAATAGAATAACTTGAAGCGTGAACATCCTTTCTATCTTTTGGAATTAAGGTTAAAAACGTTTGTTTATTCTTATTTTTATTTTCATCATTGGTATTATTGTTTACAAAATCTCTCATAGAATTTCGAGTTGCCTCTTCTTTAATAAATGCATCTATATAGAATCTAGATTGCAGAAAAAGGTGACTTAAAGAACTTGTGCCTGATTTAAAAACTTTTACATGAATAAAGCTTTTATCTGAATGAAATAAATCACATATTTCATATAATTTTTGATCCGCTATTTTAACTTTTGATTTATCAAAAAGGTAAATATCATTATAGTTTTTAGCTACATGAGAATTATATACTTCCTCTTTATATCTATCTTCCCCTTTCACAATGCAATGTATTGAAATATCATTAGGTAAGTATTTTTCTTGGTTGTCACTCACCTTATATTTAATGTAATCATCAATTTGTGTTTTAAAATCAGTACTAACACTTCGCCATACCCCGCCATTGAGTATAAAAGTCTCTCCATTGATCACAGTTTCACAATTAATACAATCATAGGCTCTCATGCTTGAGTATTCACCCGTATCACTAGCACTATATATTTTCCAGTTTTTTATAGTAGTAATAGATGATTTTACATTGAACTTAGGATGTGATTTTAATAATTCAAATATATTCAAATCATCATGTTTTACAGGTGTATCTTGGATATCCTCATAACTATAAAAAGCATGTTCATCACTTTCAATGACACTTGAAGATAAGTGAATGGAATCGAGCTTATTCGACTTAAGCTTGTCGAATAGTATATTATCAAGAACTTTTATTTGGTCATTATCACTAACGAAATCTAACCGTCCATATGTAGGGAAACTTTTTTTATAAGAAAGCAATTCGTAGGCTGTATCTAATTTCAGTAAAATATTTATTAGATCATCATTGTCTACGAAAGCTTTTTTATTGAAATTTACTTGGATTGAATTACGCCCTGAAAATGACTTTATAAAGTCATAGTTTGTGTGAGTAGTTCCTGCAATAGATCTAAAAAACTCCTTTTCATCGTTAATATCAAAGATATCTAAACTGGCGCCTTTGCTTGCTTGCCTATCCGTTAACGTAGATACTGATGAATGAGTCATCGTATTTACTTTCCGTAAATTTTCAGGATCACAAATATTCATAGCGACTTTAATACCAAAATCGTTAACAAGCCTATCAACATTTATGAATCTAGACGTGTGCATCCCAAAAGTTAAAAGAAAAAACAAAATATCATTACTTGGCTGTTTTGTGATTTTTATACCTACAACAGCAGAAGGGGTTTTATTCGTAGATGAAAACTTAAGGTTTATATCTTCTGATAACTCATTAACCATTCCCATCCATGGATAATCATCTTGTGTCTTTTTTACCCCGCCAACTTCACTATATTTGACAATGCCTTCAACAAGATGTTCTTGGCTCTTGAATTTAAAACTATCAAGAGATTTAGTCGTTACGTCAAAAATTTCAGAAAAAGCTTTTACCGTTTTCTTTGCCCTGAAAATAGTCATTTTATCTAATTTATTAACGCTCAACATATACTCCTTTATATATTATAAAACTAACGCCCAAATCATGGGCTAAAAATAGTGGGCTAAAATGGAGCGAAGCGAACAGCCCCCTGTTTTTAGTCCTGATTAATTTGCTTGTTATACGTTGCTTGCTGAGGCTCTTGAGTTATTTGGTAAATGTTGGGCATAAGTATTATATGTAACATGAACGGATACCCATAAAATAGCAAAAGCACCTGCTAGAATAGGTATTCTTTGATCCTCTAATTCGCCAACAAATAAAGATGCCTCAAATAATGCTAAATATCCAAGTTTAAAAGCAGAAACAATACCACTGCCAGTTAATATTAAGCTGATAGCTTCTAGTAACTCAGGCTTAGTTCGATTGCCTTTGAAAATACATATAAAGTACAAAAACAATAAGCTTGCACTGACAAGAGCAATTACAATAGTGAGATCATTCATTATCACTATCCTTTTTTGAATTTGCTCCTAGCAGACCACCGATAATCCCACCAAAAACAGCACCTCCAATTCCAGGAATTATAAGATTACCAAGTATAGCGCCACCAATTGCTAATGCAGGAATGGCCGAGTTGTCTTGTTTATGATGAATATTACAATATTCACTTTCATCTAAAGCTTGGTTTTTACACCGTACGCCTTTTTGGGTTTTAGCCTTACATTGTGCCAATTAACTCGATCTCCTGAAAAACGTATAACAGCTTATTATGAGGAAATACTCCTTGCTTAAAGCAAAATAGCTTCCTTTTTTAAATTTATTTTTACATAGCAAGACTGAGATACATTTTGTACTTCAATTAAATAGCTATACATATTTAGAACAATTTCGCGTAAAAACGAGAGTTATTCCTTTTTATTGGAAGAAATAGGGAGCTTTTAATATGCCTATATCAATTCGAAACACAGGGTACTTAGTACTAAAGAAATGTCCATTACACGACATTACAAGGATGTAGTGCAAAGCTAATTACCTTAATCGAGTATGAGAAAAGTTATCTAAACTCACTATTTTCAACACTCATTTTTTGTTTTATTCTCAAGAGCTTCAATTACTGATACTTCCCATTCTCTTAAATATTCAACTCGGTAATTTGGGTTAATTTTCTAGAGAAAACAACTGAGTTGAATCGACTAAAACAAGCTAAAGCTCAAAGCATTAATCTAAGCTTTCAAAATACTGTCTGATCGCTTTTTCTGACTTGCCAACGGCGATTACTGCCGCGCGTAAATCACCTTCGTTGCAGGCAAAAGACTTACACCAATTGGCAATTTCTTTTGGGTCATCTATATCAACTTGTTGGTTATCTTCAGGACTTCTGCGTGTTTTATCATCTGACATGCTTACACTCCCATTAAACGAAGCTACTTCACGTTAATTATTACAACCATTTTTCGCACAACTGACCGGTTGCGATGAGAATATCCAGTGGTCAGATTGGCTTTTGGTATTAGTACCACAACCTGTTGTGCCATCTTTCTTGCCTTTATGGACAATTCCGCTCGGTAAGTGTTTCAGCTTCATGATTAATTCCTACAACTTTTGAGTTTTTGCCCAAAATAAAAACTATAGCTAGTTTGGCTAAAAAAGAACATTACACGACATTACACGGATATTACCGTTGATAATATTAAGGAATTTATTGCTAATAATGAGGGAGTAAAATCTGACTTGATATTACAAATTTTGGTAAAGGAAAAATTGTTTTATCAAATTAAAAATTCCGTTAATGAATAAAAATAAGCAATTGTTAAATGATAATTTTATTTGCTGAATAAAAGCTGAAATTTAGTTTTTTAAACGGTAATTAATCGCGTGTAATTGCCTGTCATGGCACAAGCTAGCGGCACGTTTTAACTTTCTGTTCGTATTAAGTGAGCTCATACCGAGCCTCACGAAAATGAATAGGAAGTCCCCCATGAAAACATATTTAAAAGCACTTACTTTGTTATTAGTTTTATCTAGCAGCGCTTATTTACCTAACGTGTATGCTGCAAATTCAACAGCAATGTTACTTACCATTGCTGAAACTTCGCCAGCATTAATGGAACGATTAGACACTATTGCGCTAACGGATGCTGCGCTACTTAATGATTTATTAATCATAGCTGATTCTGATCCTGCTCAGCTTGAGCGACTGCTTGATTTACATGCAGCAGACCCAGCAACTTTTCAGCAGTTACTCGGCATTATTGCAGCAGAAAATAGCGACGAAGGAAATGCATCGTTATTGGGCACAATTAGTGATGGCGGTATTATTAGGAACTAGCGTTTAGTTTAAATGCACAACGAGAAGCATTGTCGTATTGCTGCATTAGCTGGCGAAATAGCTTCTCTTCACATAAGCTATCAAACCAAGGAAGGTTAAAAAACACTACGCCGATGTTATTTTCTAATGCTAGTTTTACATAATGAATAGCAGACGCTTTTTCATTCAGCAGACTATAAACTACGGTAGAGGCATAGGATACTTCACTATTTTTTGGCGCTAAAAGCTGAGCCTTATTTAGCGTTTCTATCGCAAGACTTTGTTGGTTTAACTGCCCGTACGCCTGCGCTAAGTTAGTGAGGTATTTCACCTCGTTTTTGCCTATTAAAATGTCGATAACTTCTTGGTAATGAGATTTAGCTAACTCTTTGTCACCTACTATCATTTCGATATCGGCCAAATTTAGTAAGTTAAATGGCTGCTTAGGGTTAATTGCTAGCGCTTTTTGAGCAAATTCTAATGACTTATCGTATTGTTTGTTAAATGCATAGGCCAAGCTTAGGTTGGTTAAATCTCTGCTTGAACTTCGGCCTTGCACAAGTTTTTTATATTTCTCAATAGCTAAACTTAATCGCCCCTGCAACAACCAAATATTCGCTTGTAATTGATTAGCACCATGATGATTAGGAACCGTTTCTAGCATTTTATTCAATGCGCTTTCTGCTTCAACTAAATTACCTAAACGCCAATAACTGAAGGCAGTATTGTAAAGTAGATTAGTACTAGGACGTAAGTTAAAAGCACGTTTATAAGACAGCGCAGCTTGTTCATATTGCCCGTTACCGAAAAACATGTAAGCTTCTAGTTCTAAAATAGTTAAGGCGTCAGCACCGAGATTTTTCGCCTCAATAATTTGCTTGTTAGCTAAATCAGTATCCCCCATGTCTGAGGCCAGCCAGAAACGGTCGACTGCTTCATAAGTACTGTATTTATATTCTGGTGGCGCATTATTGAGTACCGTGTTTAAGCGCTTAAAATAACTTTGATCTTTCGAGTCTAAATATAAATTAAGTGCAGTGTCGCGATATAGGCTGTATGCGGCATATAAATACGGCGAACTCGTTAAAATAGCGGCTAGTTTAGCTAAGCTTGCATCGCTGTAATTACCACGATGATGTATTTCACTATAAAGCTTAATGTAACGTCGGTAGTCATCTTTATTTATTGGCCGTTGTACTAACCCTGCCTGATTAACTTCTGGGTGTTCTGGGTATAACCCGGCAAATTGCGTTTGGCTTGTGCTATAAATTCCATTAAAGTTTTCGACCGATGTTAACCAACTTTTCTCTGCTTTTACCACTAACTTGTTATTGTTCTCGGCATTAGTCACCAAACGAGAAAAGCTAACTTTACAACGGGTATTATCACATTTAAGTGATGTTGAAAGAATATCGCTAGCCCCTAACGCTTGCTGTAATTTAGTCAAATCATTTGGGTAAGCTTTAATAATGGCATTGGTTTCTCGTTGCGATATTAAGTACATATTTTTGGTATTAACTACCGCTTGTCGTATCGCATCTTCAACGGCTGATAATACTAAGCTTTGCTGCATGGGCGCTATAAGCGAGTTTTCAGTAATTGTTGGCCTTAAAACAACTACGTGCTTAGTTTCAACGCTAGATTTTTGATAGAACCAAATAGTAGCTATTATGGCGAAAATCAACGCAGCAATGTTTACAGCATATTTAAATAATTTAGCTTTAGGTTTAGCTGTACTGTTTTTCTCTGCTTTAGTTTTTCCTGCTTTAGCTTTTTCTGCGTCAGTTTCAATATCAGCAATTACTGACTTTTCAGCAGCTAATTGTGAAATAGGTACTGTGTGTTCTTCAGCTAATTGCGCTTGTTGCATTGCCTGTTGAATATGCTTTAAGCGGTGTTCAATTTCACTTGCCGTTAAGGTACGTTCCTCTAACGGCTTAATTAACATTGCCATTAACAAGTCTGTTAACGAACTTGGCGCATCAAGTAATAGGTTTTTTGCATGTTCGGGTGTCTGTTGGCATATACTTTCAGCCACCTTGGCCGCAGCACCATTGCCAAATGGGTGGCTACCAACAATGAGTTGATAAGCGATAGTTCCTAGTGAAAATATATCACTTCGATAATCAAGTGCTTGTTGGTTAATTTGCTCCGGCGACATAAACTGCAAACAGCCATATAAGCGCGGCTGATTATTTTCAATATTGTAATCGCTTGTTGTTGCTTGGGCTGAGTTTGTTGTTAAACAAGCAATGCCAAAATCGGTAATTTTTACCTGCCCTTGGTCATCAACTAATATGTTGCTGGGCTTTAAATCACAATGCACAACATTGTTATTATGGGCATGAGCAAGCCCTGCCGACAACTGGCGCAAAAGTGCTAATTTTTGTATTAGTGTTAGATGATTTTCTTGCTGAAATTGCGTTAAAGTTTTACTTTTGAAGTATTCCATAACCAATGAAGCTTGGTTGTTTTCATCAATAATATTATATATTTGAATAATATTATTATGATTAACACGCGCCAATAAACGCGCCTCATTTAACGCAAGGCTTACCTTTTCATCTTGAGGTTGGTCAGTAAGCGCTTTAATCGCTACATAACGCTGTAATTGGTTGTCGTGGGCCAAGTACACTTTGCCCATGCCGCCTTCACCCAATAACTTTTCGCGCGTATATTGAGGAAACTTATCAGCCATGCATTACCGTAAGTGAAACTTTGTCTTGCCCTTGATTGACGATTAGCTCGTTACCTTTGTAAATTCTATAATAACTGCCGGCAAAGCGTATTTTTTTGCCTTTTCGCTCAATAAGTTCATCGCCATCACAAGCACCTTTAAATACTTCTCTAAATTGCTTTTTAGCGCGGCAAACTTGCGTATTGAAAAGTGTAATATCGTAACCTAGCTCTTTAGCAATAATTTCTGGCAATATCCAACCTTGGCTGTCTGCTTCTACGCCTTTTCTGGCATCGGTATCTTTATGTCTAGCCAAGCTTAGTGTTAAGTAGTGATGTGCTTTATCTGACAAAGACAGCTTTTCTTCGTCAGTTATTAAGTTTAGCTCTGTCGTTTCTTCATCACGACTTAAATTAAAACGATATTTTATTTGGCTCGCAAGTAACTTTGGCGTAGCAAGCGGTAAGGTTTTTTCACTTTCGTTATTCAGTTTAAGCTGCCAACTTTTGTTATCAAAAAACAATTTATCAAAGTTTTCTACCGGATACGCACGGCCATCACTATCAATTAAGTGTTCTTTGTACCATTGCCCTTTACTGTGGACATAAAACAAGGCTATTTCTGCTTGTTCTTCTGACGGCAATATATTGAAGTCTGAAAGTATTATTGGGCTATCTGCTGAGGTGTTTCCTGATGACTCAACCGCAAGTAGCATATTTTCTGGGCCGGTTAAATCTTTCACCAATAAACCATGAGCATTGGCTTGCCCGAAGAAAACATTGTCGTCGACTTGAAGTTTGTGTGGTTGGTCTTTTAGTAGCTTATAGTTGTTTACCCAAGTGCCATTTGTACTTAGGTCGCGAATAAACCATTGTTTATCTTTCCATTCAATTATGGCATGCGTTCTCGATATTTCAGGAGAATTGATCACCATGTCAACATTGGTGTTAGAACGGCCAATACAATGATATGCATTTAAATAGCTTAATGCTTGTTGCTGATTTTCAAAGTTTAAAATTGCTGCCATATAATTATTCTTGGTTCGCTTTCGCCGCTATTTTACCATAATAATGCATTAGAAAATTAATTGCATATAAATGAAAATAGCCCGCTATTGTGTATGATAAATATCATTAAAATATTCTATTTCACATATTTTAAAGCTTATTACTAAGAATACACGCATCTTACTGTTACTGCTTTGTAATGCACACATTTGTTCAATAAAAATTACGAAAACCTATTTTAAATATTTGTATGGCGAAAAAATAAAGGCGCTAAAAAGCGCCTTTATTTTAAAGCTAATGACCAATTTAACTTGTTACGCTAACTTTAAAATAGCCAATTTGCTCTTTTAAATTGTTGGCTAATGCGTCAAGCGTAAGGGCAACGTTATTGTTTTTTTCTAATGAATTGGTTGAAGAATCTGCCATATCAGCAACACTTTTCATACCTTCGTAGAGTTCATCAATAGCTACTATTTGTTCTTTCGATGCTTCTACAACTTGGCGCACATTTAGCAAAGAGTTATTCGCTTGGTTTTCAATTTCTTTTAGTAGCTCAGCTGAGTCAACACCTAGGGCGAGTCCTTTCTCAATTTTAGGTAATGTTGATTCCATAGCGACTACTGAACCCGCGGTTTCTTTGGTAATTTCGGTTAACATGGCTTCAATTTCTGAGGTGGCAGAGCCAGTACTTTGCGCTAAGGTTCTTACTTCATCTGCAACAACAGCAAAACCTCGGCCTGATTCTCCCGCCCTAGCGGCTTCAATAGCAGCGTTTAACGCTAACAAGTTGGTTTGGTCAGATATGCCGCTGATCACTGAAATAATGCCACTAATATCTTTGGTGCGCTGCTCAAGCTTTTGCAGTTTTTCTAATGCACTGCTAACGGTGGTTAATACCTTTTCAATTTCTTCGGCTGTGGCATTAACCGATTGGCTGCCTGATGTACAAGAGCTTAACGTTTGTGATGAGTTTTCTTCAGTTTGCACTAATAATTCAGACACTGTGTAGGTTTTATCGCGCATGTCGTTTAAATTATCAGTAGCAAGTGCGGTGTATTCACGTTGCTGCTGCACTAAAGCAAGCACGTCAGCTGAGCCCGCTGAAACAATATCTATTTGACCATTAATTTCTTTTGATGCGTCCGCGATATTTGTTACCGTTGAGCTTAACTGATTTTGAGTTTTCTTTAACGAGAACAACACGCTGTTTTCATAACGAACTTCTATGCTTTGCGTTAAGTCACCTTCGGCAACTTTTGATAATAAACTGGCTACTTCGCTTGGCTCACCATCAAGTGAAACTCTCAAGCCTTTGGCAATACGGTAAACAATAAAACCGCTGATCAAAAATGCAATGCCCGTTAGCGCTAGCATAACACCTTCAAAACTTGCTGCAGTTTCTCGTACCATTTTTGTTGCTTGTTGATTTTCAACTTCTTGATAGTCAATAAATTGATTAATTGCCGCCAACCATTCGACAAAAGCAGGCCTAACGGAATTCAATAATAGCTGCTCTGCTTGTTGTTTATCACCTTGTTGCATTTTGTTGATAACTTGCTTAACCAAAGGCATGGTTTTACTTTCAATGCGTTTAATTAAAGTAAGAATATTTTCTTCACTTGAAGACGAGCCTTCAACCATTAATTGGTCAAGCGGTACGCGTGATTCATTATAAAAAACTTCTAAACGGGAAATATCTTTTAAGGTACGCTGCAGCTCACTGTTTTCTTGCAGTAACACCACATCACGAATCGCAATTGCTCTGTCGTGCACACTGCCACGAAAATTTATCGCGTAGCGTTGTTTAACTGAGTTAATATCGGTGATAACTGTCATCGACTTATCAATGGCATTTACGCTATTGATACCAACAATAGTGATAACAATCATCATCATAATTACCGCACCAAAGCCAATGAGTAACCGAGTTTGCACTGTCACGCGAGTAAAAAAACTTAACATAGTAAATAGCCTATAAAGATATTGTAAATACAACATTGTCAGTAATAGACCATAACTAGTGCTATTGAATTTCAAATATTTATGTAAATAGCTTAATAGGCAAGAAAGGCGTTTTCGATGAAGAAAATTAGGCTTGTTTAATCAAGAACTCGATTACATCATCCATATCAAGATCAAAATCAGAAGCTTTAACTCCTTTAACAATATAATCATCACTGTTTGAAAGGTCTAACTCTTCGGTTTCTTGATATTCATTTTCTTCACAATTGAAAAATAAGCGCACGCCAGGTCGTAAAGAGTCTGATTTATTCCTACGTTCAACTATCGCTACCCTATTTGAGCTTAATTGCACCAAAGAGCCTACAGGGTATGCTCCTATCGCTTTGATAAACTCTTCAACAAGTTCAATATCAAGATGGTTATGATTATTCGCCAAGTTACGTAAAATGATGAATGCTTTGTAGTGGCAAGAGCCTTTTTTGTAACACCTATCACTAGTCAATGCATCGAAGATATCGCAAATGCTCATCATGCGACAATATTTGCTAATTTTGTCTGCTTTAAGTTTAAACGGGTAACCATTTCCATCAAGCTTTTCATGATGATAAGCAGCTACTTCGTAACTTAACTGGCTTACGCCTTTAGTCTTCTTAAGAATATCAGCAGAGTGATTTGCATGAGTTTTCATAATGAAAAACTCTTCATCCGTTAACTTGCCAGGCTTATCAAGTATGTTGTCGGGCACTACTACTTTACCGACATCGTGTAAAAAGGCACCCAATGTCATTTGATAAACCGTTGCTTTATCTATCTTCAAATAACTTGCAAATATCGATAAATAAACAGATACCGAAGTTGAATGTTCAAGTAAGTATTCACTCTTGTTACGTATACTGACCAGGCAAGATAAAGAGTCTACATTATTAAAAATTGAATCAACTGAACTACTTGTAATATCGATTATTGGCTCTAGGTCAATATCGCACCCGTTCCTTACATCACTAAATGTTTTATTAAGCACTAATTTGGATTTAGTGATCACTTCCTTAACTGACTTTAAATTTTCCGGTGTTAGTTCGTTTTTGGATAACGATGTTGAGGCGTTATTAATAACCTCAGGTGTGTTTTTAACTTCTGCTGCAATAGTTTTTTCATCATCAATCAGTACTGTTTTAACGCCCTTATCCGCAAGGTTATCAATTACAGCAGTACTTTTAATGTGACTAGGAGACTTCAATTTAAAATCGTCGTTTTGCTGTTTTATTTCAACAACATAATGACCAACTTTCAGTGAGGATAGTTTTGTTTCTACAATCATATAATTTACATTCCCTCTTTTGAATAAGGTTGTTTATATAATTCATAGGTATATTTATAACATTTATCAAATATAAAACCATCCTTATTGATATCGGTCATACTTTCTTTTTTGTAGACATTATTGTTTCTAAATAAATTACGTTCTGCGCTAAGTTGAAGTAAAAGGTATAAAGATTAAATTTGGCATAAATGAGCAGCATCTGTTTCGCTATAAATAAACTACGGGTTATAAAAAAACCGCATAATTGCGGTTTTTTTTATTTATTTATGCATTTATGCATTTATGCATTTATGAAACTATCGCTTGAGATTAATCGTCTTGATCATTAACAATTCTGTGCAAGTGATTAGTAGTATTTTTTTCGTGTGATTGATTCCATTCATCTAACAACAACTGATACTCAGCCATTTCTTGTGGTGTCGCCCTTTGACTGACTGCTTTATCTGTAAGAAAACTAAAACGATCTAACTTTGAATTGTGCATATTAAGCCCTCCTTGCTTATGTACAACTAACTATGAAACAAAATAGAGAATTTTCAAATAAAAAATGTAACAAGGTAAGTGTTTAATAAGCATTCCCCCATCAAACAACCTCCTGCTAACTGGCTATTATTCAAAGTGTTTTTTGAGTCTAACTAATAAGTAATAGCTCTTGCTAAAAAGTTTCACCAACCTTAAAACCGTAAACTATTGGTTACATCAAACTTTACATAATAATTAGAACTCTACATAGTAACTTCTCTGCAAAAGCAAAGCGTAGCTAGTATTGCTAATGGAGCCTTCTATCAATACAGAATAAATACTTCGAACTCTAACTAATTAACTCTGCATTCTGGTAGAATGCGCCGCATATTAATAAATGTATTTACTTAACTGGATTTCATGAAAGAATTTATCATCATCGGCGCAGGACAATCTGGGCTATCAATCGCTTATAATTTATCCAAAGAAAATAAAGATTATCTGATTTTAGATGCTAATGAACATGTTGGAGCACCTTGGCTCAAGCGCTGGGATTCTTTAAAGTTATTTACTCCGACAGAATACAATCATCTTCCAGGGATGAAGTTTCCGTTTCCTAAAGGTTATTACCCTAATAAATATGAAGTAGCTGATTATTTAAAAAGTTATGTTGAGAAGTTTTCAACTCCCATTGAGTTCAATAAAAAAGTAACTTCAATTAAGAAAGTTAATGGCATTTTTGAAATAAGCAGTGCAACGGGAAATTATCAGGCTAAGCAAGTTATTATTGCAACAGGTCCTTTCCATACACCTCTTACACCACCTTGCCACGCTGACATTGCTGATAATATTACCCAAATGCATAGCGAACACTATAAAAGCCCTGCCCAACTGCAAGAAGGTGATTGCTTAGTAGTTGGTGCTGGTGATTCTGGCGTACAAATTTTATCGGAAATAGCTGAAACTGGCCGTACCGCTTACTTTTCAGGAACCGATAAAATAACCGCGATTCCACAGTCATTTTTAGGGAAAACGTTGTGGTGGTGGTTTACCAAAATTGGCTTCTTATCTGTTACTCGTGACAGCAAAATAGGCAAATGGTTAAGTAAAGGCGTGCAGCCTGTTATTGGTACCGATGTAAAATCACTATTGGCAAAAAAGAATGTTATTCATGTCGGTAGAACCTTGTCTGCAGATCAAACAAGTATAAAATTTCAAAAAGGTAGCATCGACAGTATTAAAAATATTGTGTGGGCTACAGGGTTTAAACCAAACTTCTTTTGGATTGAAAACATCACCTTTGATGAAATGAACTACCCAAGTAATCATCGCGGAGTAAGTAGTGATGTTGATGGGTTATATTTTATTGGCCTACCTTGGTTATACACTAGAGGTTCGGCAACGTTAGGCGGTGTTTGGAAAGATGCCGAATACTTGATGAACTATATTCAGAGCAAAAACAAAGAGAATGTCGTTATTAATAACGTGGTTGATTTAGAAAAAGCATACTAGCTTTGCCAATAGGGTTAGTTATTTTAAAACAAGAGTGACTGTTATTTTGACCACCACTCTTGTTTTAATAAATTTCTCTTACGCTACGCGATGTAAAGCACAAACTTTGTTGCCAGATGGATCTCGAAGGTAAGCAAGATATAAACTTCCAATAGTACCTTCGCGTACACCTGGTGCATCTTCACATGCAACGCCGCCATTTGCCGTACCAGCAGCATGCCATGCATTCGCTTGTTCTGGAGATGTTGCAGCAAAACCTATGGTGCTGCCATTGCCATTGCAAGCTTCTTCACCATTAATAGGTTTGCTTAAAGCAAAAATACCGGTATCAGTAAAATAGAAACAACGGCCTTTTTCGTCCATTACACCTGGCTTGTGTCCTAGTTCACCTAAAATGGCATCATAAAATACTTTCGATGCCTGTACGTCGTTCGCGCCAATCATGATATGACTAAACATTTAACTTTCCTTTTCATTTAAGAATCATACAAAAAAGAACTAACCGATAAACCAGCTGTCAGCTCTAGTGAAAAACATACCAATTAGCATGCCCGATAAACAATGAATAACACAATAACAATTTGTACTAAATTAGGAGATTAAAATATTTTGAATGTGCTAGCCCTCCTAAATATTTAGCATAATTACAAAACCGTATATTTCACCGCTCACTTAATAACCAAAAACACCATAAATTTGATTAATTCGACTTTTTACTCTAATAATCCAACATTTACCTTGCAAATGATAATCACTCTCATTAACATTCCCCTTACAAAAATGCTCGCTGCATTTCACCTTGGAACAATAGTTAATAATTTGGAGATTAACATGAAGTACTCACCGCTGTTTTTAGCACTTTCTATGGCCATGCCACTAGCCCATGCTAACAGCAATTCGATAGAGGTTATCGAAGTTACCGGCAGTTATTTTAATGATTACAAAGTAGATGAAGCTAAAGGTGCTATGCGTACTGATGCCTCATTACTTGAGACTGCGCAATCAGTGACGGTAATTCCAAGAACGATTGTTGAAGAACAATTGGCGACAACTTTAGGTGAAGTACTAACTAACGACGCTAGTCTTTCTGCAGGTTCAAAACAGCGTAACCGTGAAGTTTTTAACCTAAGAGGCTTTGAATTAAGCTCATCAAACGGTTATTTACGTGACGGACATCAGCATTGGTCGCATTACCAACAGCCAATTGAAACATTAGAAAGCGTGGAAGTCATTAAAGGTCCTTCTAGTATTTTATATGGTCAGTCAGGCCCTGGTGGCTTAGTTAATATGGTAACTAAGAAGCCAACAGCAAGAACATTGTTTAATATTGGCGCAGATACTGACCAAGAAGGTTCAACTCGTTTCACTTTAGACGCGGGTGGTGCATTAAACGATGAAGAGTCACTTAGATATCGTGCCAATTTAGTTAAGCAAGATGTTACTTATCAACGTGAATATCAAAATGGTGACCAACGTGAACGTGATCGTTTTCTAGGTGCTTTAGTTGTTGATTATGACGTATCAGATGATCTTTCTCTGCGAGTACATTATGACTACACCAATGATAAAGCTGGTTTGGATACTGGCGGTTGGTTAAATGAAGACGGCGATTTAATTGGCGACCGTAAAACTATTCGTGACATGTCATGGGCATTCACTGATATTGATGTGGAAAACTACGGCGCAGATGTTAATTACAACATTAATGATAATTGGCAAGTAGCTATCGGGTATAACAAGCAAACATTTGAACGTCAGCGCTTTGAATCTTCCCCTAAAAAACCATCTGGTTTTAACGAAGGTGATCAATACACATCAAAGCCATATGACCGTTTTGATGATTGGCAGTTCACTACTAAATTCATTGATTTTACTGGCGAATTCGAATTTGCAGGTGTTGAACACCAACTATTAATTGGCGTAAACTCTCTCGATTATTACTACGGTCAACTAAAAGTTAAAGCTTCATCAGTGACTTATTCTGCAGGTCAAAACGAGCCAGTTAAACCTGATATTGACTATAGAGATGACGATACGCTATATACCAGCGAATATGACTACTACGGTGTTTACTTGCAAGATTTAGTGACTTTAAATGATAACTGGCAAGTATCTTTTGGTGGCCGTTACGACAAACAAAATAAAGAAAATGCCGATAGTGAATCATTTTCACCTAAGTTTGGTGTGCTTTATCACCCTTCAGAGCAAGCAACAATTTATTACAGCTACACCGAAGGTTTTGAACCACAAAGAAGTGAAACTTTAAACAATGAAGACGATATGAACCATGGCATGAAACTAGATGCAATGGAATCTAAGCAAAGTGAAATTGGTATAAAATGGCAGTTAGTTGATGACAGACTTTTATTAAGTGGTGCTATTTTTGATATCAGTAAAACAGGTAAGTTAATCAGTGAAGATATTGACCACCCTGACTTTGACTCTCGCACAACACAAGCAGGTGAACAACGCCACAAAGGTTTTGAGCTTGGCGCGCAAGGTGCGATAAACGATAAACTATTTATCATGTCTTCATTAATTAATATCGATGCAGAATATGAGAAAGACGAAAACTATCAAGGAAAAACACCTACCGATGTACCTGAATGGTCTGCGGCTTTATGGTCTCGTTATGAACTTACCGATGCGCTAGCTTTTAATGCTGGAGCATTTTATGAAGGTTCACGCTTTGCTGATAGTAGCAATACCATAAAAAAAGATAGCTACACTCGCATTGATGTTGGTGCAACATATCAAATGGATATAGACAACCATGAGCTTAACCTACGCTTTAACATTAATAATTTGCTAGACAAAAAGTACCTTATTGGTGGTGGCACTAGTAGCGTAACAGCAGCCGATGGCATTAGTTTTCGTTTAGCAGCCCAGCTAGCGTTCTAGTCAATAACATAAGGCACTGGCGTGCAATTTTTTTGCGCGCTGTGCCCTTTTCAAGATCAATTCTATTAATACACATGAAACCACAATTAAATAAGCTAAATAAGTTATAGCAGTAATGAAACCATCAAAAAAAACACTAAACCTAGCACGATTGATACATGTTTATGTTTCTATGGCCTTGCTAACTTTGCTGCTATTTTTCTCAGTTACAGGAATAACACTTAATCACCCTGAGTGGTTTAGAGATTACCAACCGCAAGTTATAGAAATAGAAGCCACCATTGAAAGTGTACAAAAACTCTTTTTAGAAAATGACGAAATTAGTAATCAGCAACAGCAAAAAATCACCACTGAGCTAGAACAGACTTTAGCTATTTCATTAGCCAACGCTAACGTCGAATTAATGTCTGGAGAATTGTTCTATAGCATCAAGCAAGCAGGTGAAAGTGCCAGTGTGTCTGTTGACTTAGCTTCTGGAGAGGTATTTTTTGAACAAACTCATTACGGTTGGTGGGCAGTGCTAAATGACTTACATAAAGGCCGAAACACTAGCAATTTTTGGGGCTGGATCATTGATCTTTCTAGTCTACTTTTTATTATTTTCGCCATTACGGGCTTTATTTTAGCAATGCCACAAAAGCGCTTTCGCAGAACATTACTGCTCAGTATTGGCAGCACTATTTTTGCCTTATTCAGCATTATTTACTTAGCCTAGAGGAACATGATAAACCTGATGAATACATTATTTTCACATCGCGCCATCAAAGTTATTTTATTGATTTTTTTCTTGCTATTGCTATCCGTTTCACAATCATCTCAAGCACATGGAAGCAGTACAGGCACACTAGCAATAAACCTCGAACTTAAACAGCAACAAGGTGAATATCACCCACCTTACGTAGCGGCTTGGCTTGAAAACAACAACAGAAAATCAGTTCGCACACTGCTACTTTGGCGTAAAGAACCTAAATGGTTAAAAGATATTCGTCGCTGGTGGCGGAACGTCGGCAGGAAAGATGCTGAATTAGTTGATGCAATTACCTCAGCAACACATGCAGCTGGTAGTTTCCCACTTTCGTTCAAGCTTACCGATGATAAACAACACGCACTTACCGAAGGTGACTACACCCTTTATATCGAAGTTGTTCGCGAAAAAGGTGGTAGAGCACTACTTAAGCAAAAGTTTTCTTTAAACAATCAAACTCAACAATTCACCTTAAAAGAAACCGCTGAAACTGGCGCAATTACTTTTACTGTTACCCCTTAGGAGCAAAAACATGAATTTAAAAAAAGCAACATTAGTGATGCTAGCCCTTGCCGTTAGTAGCCAAGTTAGCGCACATTCACGCTGGATATTACCAAGCCATTTCACACTTTCTTCAGAGCGTGGAGAGTGGGTAACATTAGACGCTACAGCGTCAAATGAAGTGTTTAATGTTGATAAAGCACTGAGTATCGACCCACTAAGCATTTTAACGCCATCGGGTAAAAAATCACGTCCTTCTTCTGCATACAAAGCTCATAGAAAATCAGTGGCTGATTATTTTGTCGAAGAAAGCGGTACATATAAAATTACCAATAATTCAACACCTAGTTACTTTTCAACTTACAAAGTAGGTGATAAACGCCACCGTGCTCGCGTAAATAAAATGGAATTAAAATCATTAGTGCCAGCAAACGCAACTAGCCTGCAAACCGCCTATGGCCTTACGCGAATTGAAAGCTACATCACCATGAACAATCCCACTGAGAATTATGCAATTGATGGGAAATTCTTAGAATTATTACCTAAAACACATCCATCAGAAGTGGTAGAAAATGAACTCGCAACTTTCGTATTTACTTACAATGGCAAAGTGCAATCGGGCGTCGAAGTTGAAATCACCCGTGATGGTGCTCGTTACAGAAACAACCCAGAAACATTAACAATGAAAAGTAATAACAAAGGCGAAATTACTTTTACGCCAATGCATGCTGGCCGTTACTTACTGATTGCTGAGCATGAACAAGATGCAAAAAACAAAACACTTGCTGACAAGGAACACGGCGGCGTATTCCTTACCTTTGAAGTACAACTACAATAGAATGTTTCTTTAAAATATAAATATTTAAGGAAGGGCTACGGTAAAACGTGGCCCTTTTTGTTTATTGTTCATCACATTCATTGTTATGATATCACCTCAACCTTAATTGAGGTTCAAGCTCATTATGAATAAAATTAAAACAGATCTTTCCATTGGTGAAGTGTCAAAACGCAGCGGCGTCACAATTTCTTCAATTCACTTTTATGAGAACAAAGGACTCATTTGTTCGCATCGAAATTCCAGCAATCATCGTCGCTTTTCTCGTGACGTTTTACGAAAAATATCAGTGATAAAAGTTGCTCAAAAGTCTGGGGTTCAGCTAAAAGAAATCAAAGAAGCGTTAGCGACTATTCCAGACAATAAAACCGTAACCCTCGAAGATTGGAGCCGACTTTCAAAGCAATGGCACAATCAACTTGACGAACGCATCAACCAACTTATTGCCTTGCGCGATAATCTTGATAGCTGTATTGGTTGTGGTTGTTTATCAATTGACCGTTGCAGATTGGCCAACCCGTATGACACATTAGGCGACTTAGGCCCCGGCCCTCACCTCAAACCAGATGGTGTTGAATACGAAGATCCGTCATCAGAAGGTGATGCGTGTTTAAATAAAAGTAGTTAGAACTCACTATATTAAGCTGAAAAATCGCAGTTTAGTTTTATTGTTAGCATTGTATTTAAAGTCAACATTCAATAATAAAACTTGTTTGCGAGCTTAAAAAAGCATTAAATTTTAGTTAGATAGTACAATTGCAACCGCTGGTTGACAAATTAACAACTTGACTTGCTAGTTTGCAACTAACTGATTTCCTAAGATTGCAGCTCAAAAATTAACAAAGGAAACCCCTTATGATATTAGCAGACAAAATTATCCGATTAAGGAAACAGCTGGGTTGGTCACAGGAAGAGCTGGCAGAAAAAATGAATATTTCTCGACAGTCAGTATCTAAATGGGAAAGTACGAATAGCATTCCTGATTTAAATAGAATAATTAAGCTAGCTGAAATTTTTGACGTTTCTACTGACTTTTTATTAAAAGACGAACATGAAGCATTCAACTCTAGCGATGAAAGTAAAGACGCTAATATTCTCCAAGTGAGTTTAGAGCAGGCAACAAAGTACGTTGAAACTAAAATAGAAGTTTCAAACATAGTTACCAAAGGCGTAATGCTTTGTGTATGTTCTGTAATACCGCTATTTTTCTTTTTAGCAATGGCTGAAACCAGCAAGTTAGGCCTGACTGACGATATCGCAACAGCAATAGGTGTTGTTAGCATTTTGGTCATGGTGTCTATCGCAGTAAGCTTTTTTATAAAAACCAACCAATATGAAAGTGATGCAGAAGTTATAGACAATGAAGAGTTTGAGTTGGCCTATGGCGTGCACAGTGTTTTCAAAGAAAAACTACAAAAATTTAAACCCAGCTACAATAAAAGGCTATCAATCGGTATATTCCTATTCATTGTCAGTTTTGTACCGCTGATGGTTGTTAGCATGTTTTCTAATGGCAGTGATGTCGTTTTAATGATGTTAATTGTCCTGATCCTCATGATAGCGGCAGGGATTTATATTGTCGCACCGATATCAGCTCAATACGACGCATACAACAGTATTCTAAAAGATACTGGGGTAGATACAGAAAAAAGTAAGCGCACTAAAAGAGCGGAAAAGCTCGCTGCGTTTTACTGGCCTTTACTTGTCGCTATATTTCTTGGCTGGAGCTTATGGACAATGAATTGGGCAGTAACTTGGATAATTTGGCCTGTCGGAGCGGTACTTTTTGTAGCTTTGGTCGGGCTAATGGAGCTATTAGAAAAAGAACAGTCTCGGTAACAATATATATACGCTCCTGCGCATTCATGGGCTCGCGTAATACACGATTCTTGAATATAAAAAACCGAAAAGCTTCACAACTTTTCGGTTTTATTACACGGCTCTATTTAAAGCCTTGCTTAAGAAGCATTCTTCAAAGGCTGTTTAATTTTAGTATCAGTAGATTCTTTCGCTAAATCATGGGTAGTACAAGCACTACGGTTTTCAGCTATCCATAAATAGAACACAGGTAAAACAAACAAGGTAAAGAACGTACCGATTGCCATACCCGCCACTAAAATAATACCAATACTATTTCGAGCTTCAGCGCCAGCACCAGTAACTAACACTAATGGGAAGTGACCAAGTATCGTCGCGGCTGTGGTCATTAATATTGGTCGTAAACGTGTTGTGGCCGACTCAATAACTGCGTCAAACTTGCACTTACCTTCTTCTTGCAAATGATTAGCAAATTCAACAATCAAAATGCCATTTTTAGCGATTAAGCCAACCAAAGTCACCAAGCCAATTTGCGAATATATGTTGATAGTAGTTAACTCTAAAAATGGCAGTAATAACGCGCCTGATAACGCTAAAGGCACACAACCAAGCAAGATAACTAAAGGATCTCGATAGCTATTAAACTGAATTGCCAATACCAAGAAAACAATCATTAACGAAATGCCCATTACGGTAATGAGGCTATTGCCTTCCGTTCTTATTTGTCGCGATTCACCCGCATAATCTAAGTTATAGTTATGCGGTAAAATATTCGCTGCTGCAGCTTCTAACGTTTGTAATGCTTGCTCTTTAGTAACCCCAGGTAAAATGCCACCATAAATTCTAAAAGAATTTTGCTGACCGAATGAACCTAAAGTTCTCGGTACAGTACGATATTTAATCTCGGTAAATGCTGACACCGGAATTAACGCACCTGAAGGTGTTTTCACGGTTAAATCTAATATTTTCTCTGGCTGTGATGTAATGTTATCTGCCACCATAGGAATAACCCGATATGCCTTACCATTTGCATCAAAGCGATTAACATAATTGCTTGAAAGGTAAGTTGATAACTGACTGCTCACTAACGACACATTCATGCCTAAATCAGCAATTTTTTCACGGTCTAGCTTTAATTCAATTTGTGGTAAATCAATTTTTAAATCGGTATCAGCATAAAGAAATTGTCCGCTTTGAAACGCAGAGCCGACGAGTTGATCTGCGTAAGATTTCATTTCACTGTATGGCGCTGAAGACTTAACAACTAATTCAACATCAAACTGGCCTGCCGTTGGCAATGGTGACGGCAATATCGGTAACAAATCTAAGCCTTCAGAGTTGGTTAAACGACCATAAACTTCAGGTAACATTTCTTGTATGCTTTTTGTGCGCTTGTCATTACCTTCAAACTCAAGGCCACCAAAACCACCGCTGCTTAAAACAATTTGCCAAAGCTCTTTACTACCTTCGGTTTCAAGTAAAGCATCCGCCACACTTTCAACGTTGTCTTCATTATATTGTAATGAAGCATCTGGTGGTGATTGTACAACGATAAAAACACTACTTTGATCTTCAGTCGGTGCAAGTTCTTTTGCTGACATTAAGTAGAACGGCACAACCAATAATGCAACGATTAACGCAAGAAAGAACAACTGCCCTTGCCAGTGAAAAGTCTTTTGCAGTAATCGACCATAAAAGTTTTGCAGGTGTTCAAAAGCGTGATTGACCTTAACGGTTAACTTACCTTCTTTGCCGCCTTCACTCGATACATAAGCACTCATGATAGGTGATAAGGTTACGGCAACAATGCCAGATATAATGACGGCAATTGCTAAGGTAAAGGCAAATTCTTTAAACAGTACGCCTGTTAAACCAGACAAAAAGCCAATAGGTACGTAAACCACAGCAAGTGTTAAGGTCATGGAAATTATAGGTACTAATAGCTGTCGAGAGCTCATTAATGCTGCTTGCAAACGAGGAACACCTGCACGCATATGTCGAGCAACATTCTCCACAACCACAATGGCATCATCCACCACTAAGCCAACTGATAATACTATGGCTAATACTGTTAACAGGTTCAAACTAAAGCCCATCAACCAAATCGCCGCAATAGCACCAAGAATGGAAATGGGAATAGTGATCAACGGCACTAATGCGGCTCTAAATGAGCCCATCAACAGAACAACAACAATACCGACTAATACAATAGTTTCCATTAATGTTGTGACAATTTCTTGCAAGGCATCACGCATGTAAAGCGTGCCGTCGTACGCAATATCGACCTTCAGCTCTGGCGAAGTGGCATTAATTTCATCTAGCACTTTATAAAGTTTGTCACCAATAGCAATTTCATTGGCGCCAGGTAATGGCCAAACTGAAATATATACAGTGTCTTTACCGTTGAACCGAGCTGTGGCACTGGCTTCTTCAGCGCTATATTCAACGCGTGCAACATCTTTTAAGTAGACTAATGTGTCGTCACTTTGTTTGATGATCAGCTGCTCAAACTCACTAACAGACGACATTTGAGTATTAGCAATAATGTCTATTTTTTGACGAGCGTTTTCTGCATAACCTAGTGTAGAAATGCGGTTATTGTTGCTCAGTGCTTGGTAAACTTCATCGGCACTAACATTGAAAATATTTAAACGGTCAGCATCAAGCCAAACCCGCATAGCTGGCGTTCTTGCCCCTTCAATACCAACCTTTTGTACACCTTCAATATTATTAATAATAGGGTTGATTTCACGCGTGAGATAATCAGTAATTTGCGCTAACGTAGAGCCCTCAGCAACCACATTGAGATAAAACACAGCAAACGGTCTATCTGTTCTTACCACGGTAACAAATGGATCTTCAGCGCCAACTGGTAGCTCAAACTTTATTTGATTTAAACGGGTATTTAATTCAGCTAATGCATTAGTACTGTTTTGATTAAGCTGCAGCCAAGCCGTTACTTTACTTTGCCCTGAGCCAGTACTTGATTCAACAAAATCAACACCTGGTACTGTTGACGCTACACGTTCAATTGGGTCAGTAACAAAACCTTTAACTACGTCAGCAGAAGCGCCAGTATAGTTAGTGGTTATTTCTAACGAAGCACCTTCGATTTTAGGGAATTGTAATACCGAAATAGCATTAACAGCCCATAAGCCCACTAAACAAATAAATATTGATAATACCGTCGACACCACAGGCTTACGGACAAATATGTCCATCAGACGACTTTGGGAGGATAATTCTTTAATCATGAGTATTCCTATCCGCCCATTTTTTCGTTATCAAAACGAATTTTCAGACCAGGACGCAATTTGAATGAGCCTTTAGCTGCTACTAATTCATCCAACGCGAGCCCTTCATTGACAATAACTTGCTCGTTTACTCGATCGCCTAGAGTCACTTTTTCACGACTTGCACGGTAATCACCGTTTTCGTCTTTTACCAACTTAAAAATATATTCACCCAATTGGTCACGCACAATAGCTAAACTAGGCACCATAATCACTGACTGCGCAGATGTAATAGGTACAGCAACTTTAACCAATTGATTAGGCTTAACCTCCAAATCTGACTTAAGCACTTTAGCGCGATATTTAAGTTGACGAGAGTCTTGTGTTAGTAAAGGTTCTACTGAGCTAATCACAGCAGCACTACTTACACCAACTAATGAAGAAACACCACTAGCCGTTACTTCAACAGTACTGTTTATCGCTAATTGCGGATAAATTTGCGGTACTTTAAAGTCGACCCAAATGAAATCATCAATACCGATTAAGTCAGTAATATCAGTATTACTGTCAAGAAATTGCCCAACACTAATATTGTGAATACCAATACTGGCATCAAATGGCGCAACAATAACTTTTTTCGCAATAATCGCTTCTAAGCGGGCAATATCAGCTATGGCAATACGATACTCAGCTTGAGCAACATCAACATTTTCTTTGCTGATACGTTTTTCTTTCGCAAGTTCTTGATAACGCGCTAAGGTTTGCTGCTTTAAAATTTTAGTGGCTTTAGCTGATGCCAATGATGCCAACTCTTCAGTGTGCTCTAACTCAAGTAACACTTGACCTTTTTTAACAACATCACCTGAGGCAATATTAAGTTTACTTACCTTGCCAGCAAGCTCATTTTTTAAAGCGATATACTTTACCGCATGCCCTTCACCAATCACTGAAAGTTGCTTTTGGTAGTTCGCATTAACCGCACGAAAAGCTTCTACTTTCGCGCTTGGCTCTGGGCCAGACTGCATTTGTTGATTGTTAGACAGTGAATCTTTGTAATAGAACAGCCCGCCAACAGAAGCAGACACAATAACAACAACACTAAGCCAAGGGATTAATTTCATAAGATCTTCCTAATTTAAAATATCGTCGCAATTCCATGCCCACGACATTACTACATTTAATTTTTTCACAGCATAAGACCTCAACCATAGTTGAGGTCAATATATTATTTATAAATATTTTCTAACTACAAATCCATACAGCATTAATATAGATAGTCATTTCAGCAATCTAATTTCAAGCACCATGCATTTTATCTTAGCACTATTCTAACATTGACTCAGTCCATTACTTAATGATTATCCATGCTTAATTTCATGCACAATGGCAGCTTTACTCAATCTTAAGAAACCATTTACCACTTTTCTGGTCATAATTCTCAAATACCATAACTGTCCAATATTGAACCTCATTGCAAAAATTGAGCAGGTATGAACTGTATAAGTTGATAACTCATCAATTTGTATCTATTAGAGCCATTTAACTTGCGCTATTATAACCACGAAAAATAGCTAGCCACTGGAGTACCACTTGTTTAAAAAATTTACATTTTTACCTATAGCCATCATGGCTTCATCAGTTTTGTCATTAACGATAAGTCTATCTGTTGAGGCAAAAACTGAACCAGTGAGTGCTCTCGCAAAAAATACCGCAGACTACGCCGTATCAACTTACCAAAAAGATATGGTTAATAGCTTACGTGAACTTGTTAAGTACAATACCTTAGCAAAAGACGGCGTATCGGCTAACGACAATCCAGCCCATATTGCCTTTAAAGCAGAGTTAAAAAAGCAAGCATTAGCGCTAGGCTTAGACTTTATCGATGACGGCTACGTAGTGGTAATTGGTTTAGGTGATCAAAAAGAACGTGTTGGCATTATTACTCACGGTGATGTGCAACCGGTTAACCCTGAAAAGTGGACTAAGTCACCTTTTGAACTTGATAGCACAACAGAGCCAGGCCGTTTAATTGGCCGGGGTACTGAAGATGATAAAGGCCCTATTTCCACCGCCCTTTATGCGATGAAAGCCATTAAAGACAAAGGTATAGCACTTAATAAACGTATCGAATTATATGTTTATATGGCGGAAGAGTCTGACTGGGAGCCGTTAAAAGCTTATATAAAAACTCACGACTTACCACAAACCAACATCACTATTGATGCTGAGTATCCCGTGGTAACGGCTGAAAAAGGTTATGGCACTATTAAGTTAGTTTTTAACAAACAAGAAATGCCAACCATTTCTCCTTATATCAGTGAATTCACTGGTGGTTTCTTTGGCAGCCAAATTCCTGAAGATGCCAGCGCAACCATTGAAAATGCTAACATTGTGCTACTGCAACGTTTAATGCGTAAAGCGCGTGATTATCAAGGTGTCAGTTTTGATCTTGAATTAAAAGACAGCACACTAACCATTAAAGCCTTGGGTAAATCAGCACACTCTTCAAAACCTGATGATGGTGTTAACGCTATTCCTTACTTAGCAGACTTATTATCACGCACACGTTGGGTGAACAACGGCCCTGGTACTTTAGTTAACTTTATTAATGACAATATCGGTTTGGGATTAGAAGGGAAAAAATTCGGTAATATCGCGTATCAAGATGACTTTATGGGCCCGATGACGGTTGCGCCAACGGTGATAAAGCAACATGATGACAATATAGAACTGAACATTAACTTACGCCGACCTCAAGGTAAAACTAAGCAGCAACTTGGTGATGAAATTCATCAAACAGTTGTTGATTGGAATAATAGGTTTGACGCTAACGTGACTGAACTTGAACATTATATTGGTGACCCTTTCATTCAAAAAGGTGCGCCACATGTTGATACCTTGCTATCAGTATTTAGTCATTTTACTGGTATTAAAGACGCTAAGCCGATTGCTATAGGTGGTGGTACAAATTCACGTTTATTCCCTAACGCGGTAAGCTTTGGTCCATCGATGCCAAACACTGAATACACCGGACATTCTGAGCATGAATTTATTACCATGGATCAGTTTGTATTGAATTTGAAAATGTATACTGCGGTATTGGTTGAATTAGCCAAATAGCAGCAAGGTAAAGTAAGCTTAAGATACCAAAAGCGGTGCAGTACCTGCTTTTGGTATTCTTTAACTCATTTCCTTTAATACCATTTTAATGGCCATGCGAGTATCATCAATTTTACTCACCAAGGCTTTAACAACGGATTCTTCTTCATTCATCAAATGCCAAGAGTCAGCCCATTCCGCTTTCAGCATAACCGCTTTATCAGCAACATCGGGATCGATAAGAGCGCTCAAGTCGACAACTAAGCCAACTTCAACCCAACCTTTACGAGGATTGCCGGAAATTTCATCGCCGTCATAATGTGCGGTTAAAATAATATGTTCTAATTCGCCCAGATGTTCAAACACTTCAAAAGCAGCTGTTCTGACATTATTATTTTCTTCGCTGACTTCCATACGCCATGCATTATAGCTAAAGCCAAGTAAGGCAAATAGCACACTAAACACACTCATGATGTAATAAACTTTTAATTTTTCTTTCAAATTTCTCAATCTGACGACCTCTTTATTTCCTTGAAAAATGCAAACACTACTTAGCAGCTTTTACAGACCGAATATATTGCTTAAAGCATTCAGCCGATACAAATTTCACTGCCTTTTTCCTACACATATTTATTAACTTTTATATTCGGTAGAAAATATGTTTACTAATCATTAGCTCCTAGTATGCGATAGCGGTAGCCCTGAGCACAAGTAAACGATATTATTTAACAAAATCATTAATGTGTTCTGAATATGAAAAAAGTGTGTGTTGTTACCGGTGGTAGCTCAGGAATTGGTTTAAGTATAGTTAAACTATTTTTAGCTAAGCAATACCAAGTATTTAATCTAGATATTAGCCCTTCAGACTTTGGTGAGTTTTGCCAATGCGATATTACGCAAGTGAGTCAGGTCAGCCAAATCATTAATGACATCGCAAAACAAGGCGCGATTGACGTTTTAGTGTCTAACGCCGGCATTCATTTCTCTGGCTCTATTGAAAATACTAGTGAAGATGAATTAGAACGTGTTTTTAATATCAATGTTAAAGGTGCATACGCGGCCGTAAAAGCTGTTTTATCAGTGATGAAAACACAGCAAAATGGTGCAATAATTTTAATGGCTTCTGACCAAGCATTAATAGCCAAACATAACTCATTCGCCTACAACCTCAGTAAAGCCGCCTTGGCGTCAATGGCTAAAACTACCGCGCTTGATTACGCACAGTTTAATATTCGCGCTAATGCCGTGTGCCCAGGTACGATAGAAACACCGCTTTATCATCAAGCTATTAATAATTATTGTGAAAAGTCTGGTGCCAACAAAGCTGAAGTACATGCAGAAGAAGCAGCATTACAACCGTTGGGCAGATTAGGACAAGCAGAAGAAGTTGCAGAGTTGGTCTATTTTCTCGGTTCAGACAAAGCAAAGTTTATCACCGGTAGCTTACAAGTGATCGACGGCGGCTACACTGCGCAATAGCGTAAAAAACATGATGAATATCATTGATCCTCATCTGCACTTATTTGATCTTAACAAAGGTCAATATCACTGGTTGAAAGCGGAAAACCCACCCTTTTGGCCAGATAAGTCAGTGATTGCGAAGAACTTCAGAGAGCAAAACCTTAAGCTTGCTTCGCCACTCAGCCTTGCTGGTTTTGTGCATATTGAGGCCGGATTTGATAACCAACAACCATGGCGAGAAATTGCATGGTTAGAGCAAAACTGCCAAAGCAATTTCCGCTCAGTTGCCAGTCTCGATATTACTTTAATGCCAGAAATATTTTCACAGCAACTAGATAAATTATTAGCTTATAAAAGTGTTGTTGGCATCCGCCACATTTTAGACGATGAAGCGTTAAGTATTCTTGAACATGAAAACAGCCTTATTAACTTACAGCTTTTAGCAATAAAGCAACTCAGCTTTGAACTGCAACTATCATTGTCTGATAGCCAAGTTATTGAGCAATTAATTGAAATAATATCGGCTACTTCGGGTCTATTCTATTGTATCAATCACGCCGGTTGGCCACCTTTAAGCGTTGAACATAGCACAACACAATGGCAAGTAAATCTTCAGCGCTTAAGTGAATTTAGCAACATTTATATTAAGTGTTCTGGTTTCGAAATGGCTGACAGAAATTACAGCAAAAGTTGGCAACAAAAAGTGATTAGCCAATGTATAGCAAGCTTTGGGCTTTCACGTGTCATGCTAGCAAGTAATTTTCCATTATGCTTATGGCAGGCAAGCTATCAAGACAATTGGCTTACTCACTGTGAGCTCAAGCAAGATGACGATGAACAGTTAACAGGCAGTGATATAAATCAGCTTTGTTACCAAAATGCTCACAACTTTTATCGCTTTTAAGCTGCATTTCTTTTCCTGTAACCTACTATACTAAAACGATAACTTTTTCGAATCAGCGATTATCTACTCACACAATGAAATTTCAGAGTATTAAATAGCAAAATAATTCTGCGGATAATAAAAATATGATTAATACCTCAAATTGCATTATTGAACACCCGTTAGAGAACCTAAATACCGAGAACTGGCAGCAACTTGTAAACTTAATGGCAGAGTTATTTGACGCTGCTAGCGGCGTTATTGTGCAATATCGCCAGCAAACCTTTAATGTTGTTGCCACTAGTGAAAACGACGACAACTTCTTGCAAGTAAATGCCACTTGGCCTTGGGACATTAAGAGCTTTTGCCGCCGCATTGTTGAAACTAACGACAAACTTTATGTTAAGAATGCCATAGATGATAGTGAATGGGCATGTGCTCCACCGGTAAGCAAAGGGCCAGTAAGGTCATATTTAGGCTATCCACTATACTGGCCTGACGGTGCACTTTTTGGCTCTTTTTGTATTATTGATACCAAAGCAACAGACTATTCATCTGCGTTAGACAAAACATTGGGTCAGTTAAAGCTTATCGTAGAAAATGACCTTCGCTATGTCTCTCATATCATCGAAACCAATATATTATTGGCTGAAAAAACGGTGCAAGAAAAGCAGCTTAAAAAGCTCGCTTTGTATGATCAACTTACCGGTTGTGCCAATCGAAACTTACTTATTGACCGTGTTAATTATCAAATAGCGCAAGCACAGAGAAACAACTCTCAATTTAGTTTGGTGTATTTTGATCTCGATAAATTCAAACCAGTTAATGACAATTACGGTCATCAATGTGGCGACTTAGTACTTACTAATATCGGTAAAGTAGTCAAAGCTGCCGTGCGAGAAACTGACACCTTAGCCAGAATTGGTGGCGATGAGTTTGTTATCGTGATGAACAAAAAAATTAATAACGAAAAAATTAAACAAAAATTACTCGACACCATCGAAGCACCTATCCAGTATGGCGATATAAATGTTTCAGTAACGGCAAGTATTGGTATTGCCACCTACCCTGACGATGGCGTAACAATGAAAGCGTTATTAGCGGCGGCCGATGCTGATATGTATTCAGACAAAGCAAAAAACATCATTGCTGATTAAAATAGTTCTCGCCATAAGCATTGATTTATCGCAATATAATTCCACATACTGAGTAAATTATAAAAAATTATTTCATCTGAAACGCTATGGATTCATTCGATAAAAAAATATTAAAAATTCTCCAAAATGACTGCACTTCTTCGGTTAGTGATGTGGCCAGCCAAGTAGGCTTATCCACTACACCTTGTTGGCGCCGTATTCAAGCAATGGAAAAGTCTGGCATCATAAAAGGTCGTGTTGCACTTGCCGACCCTGAAAAGCTCAATGTTGGCTTAACGGTATTTGTTACCATCAAAACGAATCAACATAATCCTGAATGGTTAAGTGAGTTTAGAAACGTCGCTGAAGACTTTCCTGAAATTATCGAGTTTTACCGCATGAGTGGTGAAGTTGATTACCTATTACGTGTTGCCGTGCCTGATATGAAAGCCTACGACAGCTTTTATAAACGTTTGATAACACGAGCAAGCTTTGCCGACATCAGTTCAAGTTTCGCGATGGAAGAAATTAAATACACCACGGCTTTGCCTGTCGATTATATTTAGTCGAAAAAAGACAACGGCAGTAGATCATTGTTTTTGCAACAAAAGAAAATAAAAGGGGAGCTTTCGCTCCCCTTTTTAATATTTGAATTTAGCCACCTTACTTTAAAGCATTCACCGTCACATTAGGCGAACGCTTGACGATTTCATCATTAAGTTCAATACCAATACCAGGAGTATCTGGCGCTTGAAAGAAGCCATTAATTGGCTGTGGGTCTTGTAAGCATAACTCACGGTTCCAATCTTTAATGGCATAAGTATGGTGTTCATGAATTAAAAAGTTTGGAATTGCAGTTTCCAAATGCAATGAAGCTGCTGTTGCTACTGGGCCACCACAAACATGGGCTTGAATACGAATATCATAAACATCGGCATAATCACACACTTTTTTAGCTTCGGTAAAACCACCACATAAGCCAATATCAGGCTGTAAAACATCAATACTTTGATCTTCAAAATAAGGCCGCACATCCCAACGATGATATAAACGCTCGCCACCGGCAATCGGTACATTAACGTTATCAGCCACTTTTTTGTGTACCGCTGAATTTAAATAATTAACCGGCTCTTCATAAAACATACAGCCAACTTCTTCAACAATTTTGCCCATTTGAATAGCTGATGCCGCACCCATTAATGAATGCGATTCAAAGATAATATCAACATCTTCACCAACAGCATCACGAATAGCGCGTAAACGATTGCCAAATAAGCGCATTTGTTTCGGGGTGAATAGTTTTGTGCGATCAAACGACGAACTGCCATCTTGGTTATAAACAATCGGGTCAACTTTTACCGCGTCATAACCTTGTGCAACCGCTTTTAATGCCGCTTCGGCGTATTGTGCTGGCTCTATTAATTTGTTGATTTGTGTGTCCCAATCGAACTGTAACTGGCTAGCATAAGTACGTAGCTTGTCATTCGTTTTACCGCCTAGTAATTGATAGACCGGCAAACCTAAAGCTTTACCTTTAATATCCCATAATGCGGTATCTATCGCGCTCATTGCAGAATAAAGCACAGGGCCGCCGCCTAGCCCCCAAAAGCTTTCTCGCAACATACGTGACCAAAGTAATTCAGTATTAAAAGGGTTAAAGCCAATAAGCACCGCTTCGCTAATTTCTTTTAGCATTGCCGCCGCAGCGCTATGTCCCCAATCGTAAGCAAGACCAGCTTCACCAACGCCACTAATGCCTTCATCAGTATGCACGCGAATAAACACCGGATTCCAGCCGGGACGCTTCGGACATTCAATATCAAAAATTTCTACATGAGTTACTTTCATTACGCTCTCTTTAAATTCTTATGTGTTAATTTTATCAGCTATCAATTCATCGCTATAACGCGAAACTAGGATCTACTTTATAAACCCGACGCAGCATCGCCGGCCATGCTTTTTGCCCACCAGTTAAGCCAGTATGAACAATATCTGCTTGGCCTTTAATGCCATCAACAATACTTTGGTCGACTAATATCGGTTTCATGCCCGTCGACATCACTTGAACTTGAATTTGGCAGGCGCGTATTAAATCGTACATATGCATAAAAGCATCACCAATGGTTTTCCCCATAGTTAACGCACCGTGGTTGCGCAGTAGCATAAAGTTTTTATCACCTAAGTCTTGCTGTAAACGCAACTTCTCAGCGTCATTTACTGCTAATCCTTCATAGTCGTGATAACTCATCGACGCTAAGGCAAACATTGAATATTGGCTAATTGGCAACAGCCCTTCTTCTAAACTTGCTACTGCTATTGCTTCATTGCAATGCACGTGTAAGGCACAAATATCGTCATGACGAACTTCATGAATAGCGCTATGAATAGTAAAACCAGCAGGGTTAAACTCAAATGGACAGTCGGCATCAACAATATTGCCTGCCATATCAATTTTCACTAAATTCGACGCCGTAATTTCATCAAAGCGCAAACCAAAGGCATTTATCAAAACATGTTCAGTATCAGGTATTCGCACTGAAACATGGGTATAAATTAAATCGTCCCAACCGTGTAATGCAATTAAGCGATAACATGCGGCTAAATCAACTCTAAGTTGCCACTCTAGCGCTGATACTTTATTTTTTAAATCAATGACGGGGAGAGTTAACATCAGCGTGCAATACCTTATTATTTCAACTAAATGTGTGATTTTTATGCTACAAACCATATCCTATGATGAAGTTGAGTTAAAGCACCAGATATTCTTAGATATAGCTAAACTAATTCAATTTATTGATAAGCTAATTTCTGAACATAATAAAGTACCGGTAAACTCTCAGTAAATTATCGATAAACTTAGCTTTCAGTTACACGGGCAAAGCCCTACAAAGGTAAATTATGTGCATTTTATTTATTGCCGTTGAACAACATTCTGACTACCCCGTGATTATTTGTGCAAACCGTGATGAATTTCATCAAAGACCAACACAAAATATGCACTGGTGGCCTGAGCAAAATATTCTGGCAGGCAAAGACTTACAAGCAGGAGGCACGTGGTTAGGCTTAAGTCCTAACGGCAAATTTTCAGCTTTAACTAACTTTCGCCGACCGGCGAGTTTTGATAAAAATAAGCGTTCACGTGGTGACTTGGTCGTACAAGCATTAACAACGAATGACGAAAGTACTCAGCAAGTTTTAACCAATGAGTCTGAGCAATATAACGATTTCAACTTAGTTTTTGGGCAATTGAATAACTTACAAGCATTCGATAGCGTTAATAAGAAATTCGTAACGCTAGCAACGGGGTTTCATAGTGTTTGTAATGGCGCACTCGATGATATTTGGCCAAAAATGGCATCAGGATTAACAACACTCGAAAAATTAATTACCATTGAAGAAATAAACATTGAGCAGTTTTTTACGGTGATGACAAACCAAGATGTTGCGGAAGATCAGCACCTGCCTGATACGGGCTTAAGTGCTGACTTAGAGTTATTACTGAGTAGTATTTTTATTTTTTCCCCTGAATACGGTACCCGTTCAACCGCTATCATATTACAGAATAAAGCCGGTGAAATTGAAGTTTATGAACGTAACTACAACAATGAAGGTAAGGTGCTAAACCATACTGAATTTCAAATAATACCTAGCTAAACCATCTCGCGAATAATAGCGGCAAAAATAGCAATAAAAACCACCACCCATAATATTTTAGAATATTTTTGTTGCTGCTCTGCTTCCATCGGTTTACCAAAACGCTCACCTAGCACAACCATTGCCGCTACGGCAGCAAAAACACACAGTAAAATAATCAATAAAGTCATAAAATCCGTCACTCAAATAAAATCGTTTGTCTGATTCATCATACCGAACTTAGCACTATCCGCAAACTTTCTAATCAACGACAAAATGCGTACTATTTTCAATAATTTTTGCCAGATCACACTTCTATGCTTTCATTTTAAAATTAATCATTTACCATATAAAATTATTTTCAATGTGAATGATTTTGCCATGGCAAATACTGATAATTTTATCGATAAACGTCGGTTTATAATTCGTTTAGGCAAAGCCTTACATAAATTTGGTACACCTGCATACCGTTTAGAAGCGCATTTAACCAATGTTTCTGAAAGTTTAGGGCTGTTTGGCTCTTTCGTGATCACGCCTACATCGTTAACATTTGTATTATCACAAGACCACGAAAATCAAGACTACAACCACATTCTTCGTGTTGCCCCTGGCGATCTCGATTTAGGCTCATTAGCCCGTGCTGATGAGTTAGTTGACGAGTTAACCTCAGGCCAAAGAACCTTAGCAGAAGCTATTGAACGCCTTGACGATATTGCCAATAAACCCAATCCATACGGACGCTTTTTAACTTTCCTTGCTTTTGGCGCCTCAAGTGGTGCGTTTGCCATGCTAATGCAAACTAGCTGGAACGATGTTTTCTGGTCAACCTTACTCGGCATGGTCGTTTGTTTATTTACCTTTTGGGCCGAACGTTCGAAGCGAGTTACCGACATGTTAGAGCCTATATCGGCACTAACAAGCGCAGTTTTAGCTTCTGCCATTGCATTGGTCGATCCTAGTATCAATATTCCGCTGGTAATTTTATCGAGCATTATCGCCTTTATACCTGGCTTAGCATTGACCTTAGCATTGTCAGAACTTGCCGCCCGAAATTTAATGTCTGGCACCGCTCGTATTATGGATGCGTTAATGATCCTATTTAAAATTTATTTTGGTAGTGTATTAGGTATTGCATTAGGCAAAATGCTTTGGGGTGAAGTCGCTTTTATTGAGCCATCACATACTCCTGAATGGACGGTATGGGCAGCGGTAACCACGTTATCAATCAGCTTAGTAATACTATTTAAATGCCGTAAAAAAGATGCACCTTGGGGCATTATTTCAGGTTATGTGGCTTTTGGCGCTAGCATCATAGGCGCAGAATATTTAGGTGTCGCTTTAGGCGCTTTTGTCGGTGCTTTTGCTTTAGGTATTTATAGTAACATTTTCTCACGTATCATGAACTTACCATCAAGCGTGGTAAAGTTATTAGGGCTAGTCGTACTGGTTCCTGGTAGTAAAGTTTATATTGGTTTAAATCACGCGGTTTCCGGGCAAACCATATTGAATGCAACCGATATTGGCTCCCAAGCTTTCTTGATTTTCATGTCATTAATTGCGGGATTAATCTTTGCCAATGTCGCACTACCTTCAAGAAAAACGCTTTAATGAATACCGTCAATGCTAGGGTTGTTCACTAATGATCACTAAAACTAAATATCATCACGGCGATTTACGTAAATCATTAGTGAGCACGGCCAGTGATATGGTGGCAGAAGCCGGCATTGAAGGTTTATCATTACGTAAGCTTGCCGAGAAAATTGGTGTTTCTCGTACCGCTGCTTATCATCATTTTACTGATAAAAATGACTTGTTATGTGCTATTGCTGAGCAGGCATTTGAGCGTTGGCACCAAATTTCTAGTGAAATTTTCTCACAAGAAAACCTGTCTAATGTCGACAAGTACCGTAGCTTTGTGCACGCTTATATTGGCTTTGCCAACGAAAATCCATCGTTATACGAACTGATGTTTGGCCGTGTTATTTGGAAAGAAAACAACAGTACTGCAACACTTAAAAATATTGCTTACACCAGTTTCAATTACCAAGTAGAAATGATTAAGCTTTGGCAAGAACAAGGCATTATTAACAGTGAAGAAAATACCTTAAGGTTAGCGCAAGTTTCTTGGGCAACTTTACATGGTATTGCGCGTTTAGTGATTGACGGAATTTACGCACAGGAAAGTCAAATTGATGAAATGTGCGAATGCGCTGTTAACGTTTTCCTCGTCAATAACGGCTAGTTTCAATAGTAGTTTTTTCGTTAACACTTAGCTCCAATAATACTTATTTTCAGTAAAAAGTAAGTTTTAAAAACTCATTAAGGTGACCATCATGTCAACGCCAGAAGATAAGACAAAGTTAGCGCAATTCGATGAGTTTTTCTCTATTGATTACCGCTTCAATATTAATGTTTCACCTTTAGGCTCGGCGCAATTACCTAGTTACGAAGAGTTTATTGAAGAAATGCCGGCACCGTTTAAAATTGCGTCTGAAATAACAACATTAGACCAAAGCGCCCTGCGTCCATTACAAGCAGTAGCAGGCGTTGCAAGTCAGTTGATGGAGTATTTAAACCATCAAGCACAAAAAATGGATTTACTGGTTGGTTATATTCTTAGCCAAGAAAATGTGGAAAATGACCGCTTTCAAGCAACTAAGTTTGGCGGTGGCGGCATTATATTCAACACCAACCTTGAATCGACATTTAACATTGGTGACTTCATATATTTGAAGCTATTTTTTGCTGAAGACAACAGCGCATTATTTTGCCTTGGTGAAATCATCAGCTGCGAAGAAAATGACGACCATAAACAACATAAAGTAGTGTTTCATCATATTCGTGAAAAAGACCGTGAATTGCTAGTTCGCAACAGCTTGCATCAGCAATCAAAGCAACTTCAAGCGTTAGCTCAGCAGCGTAATGAAGCAAAAAATACTCAAACATAGCCACATGCTTTGAGCTAGCAGTAACATTTATATTTTTAAAGGTGAATGAAGTAACCAAGCTAGCTCAATTAAATTCACCTCCCTCTTCAGCTAATTTATCTTTTTAAAACAACGCCATTGTTCAACCAATTAAAGCCTTTTTCAGCTATTCGCCAACTAAAACAATAAAAATGAATACGTATGTAAACACCTAGTTAATATTCGATGCTTATTTTATGCTCAACTCGTTAACAAATTAGAAACATAATAAAATAAGCTAACGAATACTAACGAGGAAAGTATGAAATCTACATCAATGTTGAAAAGGTTCACACAGGCATCAGTTATTACCAGCACCCTACTGTTTAGCCAATTATCAAGCGCAGACACAATACTGCACGCTTTTAATTGGACTTACGACGACGTTGCCGCCAAAGCGCAAGAAATTGCCGACTTAGGCTATAAAAAAGTACTCGTTTCTCCCGCCTACAAATCATCAGGTAACGAATGGTGGGCTCGCTATCAACCACAAGACTTACGTGTTATTCACAGCCCACTTGGCGATACCAACGACTTTAAAGACATGGTTAATGCACTAAAAGCGAAAGGGGTAGAAACCTATGCTGATATCGTATTCAACCATATGGCAAACGAATCATACAAACGCTCAGACTTAAACTATCCAGGTGCTGATGTACTTGCTGAATATGCCGCTGATAGTACTTATTACAATTCAATTAAACTATTTGGAGACTTACAACAAGGTAGTTTGGGTGCTGGTGATTTTCATCCTGCAGGTTGTATAACCGACTGGGGCAACCCAGGTCACGTGCAATATTGGCGTTTATGTGGTGGTAATGGCGATGTAGGCTTACCTGATTTAGACCCAAACAATTGGGTAGTTTCACAGCAACAAACTTACTTACAAGCTTTAAAAACGATTGGCGTTACGGGCTTTCGTGTTGATGCTGCAAAACACATGAGCAATTACCACATCAATGCCGTATTTAATGACAACATTAAAAGTGGTGTACATGTATTTGGCGAAATAATCACTTCAGGTGGCGCAGGCGACAATAGCTATGATAGCTTCCTTGCCCCTTATTTAAACGACACCGGGCATAGTGCTTACGATTTCCCATTATTCGCCTCTCTACGTGGCGCACTTGGTTTTGGTGGTTCAATGAATCAACTAGCTGACCCAGGCGCATACGGCCAAGCATTATCAGGCGACAAAGCGGTAACGTTTTCAATTACTCATGATATTCCAAGCAACGATGGTTTTAGGTATCAAATTCTTAATGCCACCGATGAAACCTTAGCCAACGCCTACATTATGGGACGCGATGGCGGTACACCAATGATCTATTCTGATCACAATGAAAGTAACGACGGTAGCCGTTGGGTTGATTTATACAAACGCTCCGATATCGCCGGTATGGTTAAGTTTCACAATGCTGCACAAGGTCACGGCATGCAGGTCATGAACTTTAACGACTGTATTATTTTGTTCAAGCGTGATCATATCGGCGTTGTCGGCATTAACAAGTGTGATAGCGGTCAAGATGTTTGGGTAAATACTGCTGAGCATAATCTTTGGTGGCATAAGAACTACCGTGACGTAGTAGAAGGTGTTGATGTACAAAACGTGAATAGCCAATGGCATAAGTTTTATTTACCGGGGCGTAAAGCGAGAATGTGGTTAATGGAATAATAATAAAATTTTCATCCAATAAAAACGTTACCAAAAGGTAACGTTTTTTGTTAAAGCACTTTTAACAAGTCAGAACCTTTCCCTTGATACAGAGCACTAGCTATTGCCGGCCTCCTAACGTAACATAATGATATGAAAAGGAATGATGTGCGAGTGAAGGACTACCAATGCTCTTAATCAATAGCATATACTTAACCGCCGTAAGATACGTTGCCAAAGCCAGTCGTGCGGGCATGAAGCTCAGTAAAAACAAGGATGGATTAACCATGCATTTAAATACAACACATACCAACAAACCTACTTCAGCGTACATTTTTGCCACTTGGGGCGTACTAGCTATTGGTGTATTAGGTTATTTAATCGGCCTATGGAATGCAGAATTGCAATTGAATGAAAAAGGTTACTATTTTGCCGTTTTCTTGCTTGCAATGTTTTCTGCTGTAACTTTACAAAAAACTATTCGAGATAAAGAAGAAGGCATTCCAGTCACCAATGTATTTTTGGGCATGTGTTGGGTCGCCTTTTTCTCAGCCATCGCACTGTTAGTTATTGGCCTTATTAATGCCACTATGTTGTTAAGTGAAAAAGGCTTCTACGGCATGTCATTTGTGCTATCTCTTTTTGCCATCATCACGGTACAGAAAAATATTAGAGATTTAACCAATGAGCACGGCATAACCGATGCATCCGCATTTCCTAAAGCCTCACAGGGTATTGATGTAGCGCTAGATGCAGCAGATATTATTGACTAGAAAAGCATAGCAATAATCATTCTAGCTACAAAAACGCGACTTTAAGGTCGCGTTTTTATTTTTAAGAACTTTAATCATTTAATTAAAATTACTAAATATAAATTGCTAAACATTAGTAATTTATATTACTGCGCTAGTTTTTACTAAGCTCTACAACCATCGCTTTTCCACCATAACCATGCTGATTGCATTTAGCTCGAACAATGACCTTAGAAATATCTGTTGGTATATCTATATTACATTGGCTACGGGTGAACGGCTGTTCATTATCATGCGGGTGATGTAGTTGTCGGTAGCCAAGTTTATTGCCATCTAAATCTATCACTTCCCAAGCATCGGCGTAGTGATCCCAACCTTGATCATTGTGTTTAACAGAGGTACCAAAACACCAACTGCCATCAGCTTTTTGCGTAGCTAACACTTTCGTCACTTGCGCATAATCCAAAGATTCGGAAAAGGTATTTAAGTCAGGCTTGGCTGCAAATACTGAAACTGAAAATAATGACAATACTAATAATAACTTCATACTTTCCCCGTTATAGGTGCTCGTTTTATAACTAATTTATTACTGGCACAATGCACGACACTTAAATTATTGAATCAAGTTCAATAATTTTTGCCTCTTACCATTTACTATTACTGATATTTGGCCATAACTTTTTAATACGTGTAACAAGCTTGACTTGTTCTTGAGATGGTTCTCCTTCCACTTTAGACACTTCATCAATTAAGTGAAGAATTGATTCCGATTGTTCCGAAGATATTTTGTCAAAGCAGCGTTCAACTGCTTTATCAGGTCTATCATAGACTTCAGTTGTTTGCTCAAGTAGGTGGACACTCGAGCGTAGAAGATCTCGTGCATCTTTTGCTGATAAATGAAATTCACTTTCAAAAAGTGCAATAATCACACCTTTCTGCTCGCTGCTGATATCACCATCTACCTTTGCTACAGATACCATTAATAGTGCAGCAACATCCATAGGTGAATCGAGCTTAAAAGCTGGGTTTAAGTCATGTTCCAATCGATACTTTCTTCTCCGACGCCAACTAAAAGGGTTTAACCAACCAATATCAAGGCCACCTTCCTGTAACCTGTTAAGTAAAACAAGGATAGTAACGATAACCCCTAATAGTCCCAATATAATATGCATAACGCTTCCTTTCATGTAATAAAACTGACAACTTGCCTACAACAACCATCAGAATATTCTGCCTCATAATATTTAAATTAATATGTCACAATTTCAATGCACTAGAAACTAAAAACTCTAATTCCTTACGGGAAATAAAAAAATTAATCTTTTACTTCATTGTTTGCTTATTAATAATTAAGTAAAAGAGCAGTAACAGTTGTATTCATTGTTTTTGGTTACTTAAACCAAACCTTACCACCAATAAATTTATAAGCAGGTAAACCACGAATCAGGGTTTCACGGGCAAATGGTTTTTGGCATTTTGGGCAAATACAAGCTTCTGTAGTGTAATCTTGGCTAATACGTTCTTTGAAGCTTTTTACTAATGCGCCTTTACCGCCCTTGCGATATTTGAATAATATCGTATTGCAGCTGTTGCAAAATATATCAACAGTTTTGGCTGGGCCTTTTTTATTGGGTTTTGCCATCAGCTATTTTCTTATTTCCAGTATTTAAACTTTATGTTTCTTACACATATAAAAAAGCCAACTGACTTAGTAAGTCAGTTGGCAACAGCATAACAAATATTGTAAATAATCAGCAGTAGTTAACGTTAAAATTCGTGCTTAGTATCCAGCGGCTTGTCCGTCTTTTCTTGATTCAGAAGCGCCGTAATATACTTTTTCTTTATCGTCCCACATGATCGCTTGATAGCCACCATATCCGCCCATATCAAAACCCACTTTATGGCCACGTTGCATTAAGCCACGCACCGTTTGGTAAGGAATGTCAGATTCGATAACCAACTGACCACCATCAATTAAGGTTTTGCCATTCGCTTCGGTTGGCTCTGTTGAACCATAATGCTGCCAGCGTGTGGCATCGCCCGCTTCTTGCAGGTTCATACCAAAATCAATAATGTTAGTGACGATTTGCACGTGCCCTTGTGGCTGCATTGCTCCACCCATTAAACCAAAGCTAATAAAGGGCTTGCCATCTTTCATGACAAAAGCGGGGATAATGGTATGAAACGGACGTTTGTTCGGTTGATAAGCATTAGCGTGCGTTTCGTCCATCGAGAATAACTGACCTCGGTCTTGAAAAACAAAACCTAAACCCGGCACAACAACGCCAGAGCCCATACCACGGTAGTTACTTTGAATAAGCGAGACCATGTTACCGTCTTTATCAGCAGTGGTTAGATAAATAGTATCGCCTTGGTACATGGCTGGATTACCTGCATCTACGCGTTTAGCCGCACGTTCGCCAATTAACTTTTTACGTTCCATGGCGTATTTTTTATCAATTAACCCGGTAAGCGGCACATCGTAGAAGTCAGTGTCGGCATAAAATTTAGCTCGGTCTTCAAAGGCTAATTTTTTAGCTTCAGTCATGATATGCAGTGCTTGTTCTGATAAAAAGCCCATCTCAGCTAAGTTGTATGGCTCTAACATATTTAGCATTTGCAGTGCGGCAATACCTTGGCCATTTGGCGGTAGTTCAAAAACATCGTAGCCACGATAATTCGTTGAAACAGGTTCAACCCAAGTTGAACTGTGGCTGGCCAAATCATCCCGTGAAATATAACCGCCATTAGCTTTCATAAAGCTATCAATTTTGTCGGCTATTTCACCTTGATAAAACGCTTCTCGACCTTGTTGTGCGATTAACGATAAGGTATTGCCCAGTTCAGGATTTTTAAATATTTGTCCTTTACGCGGGGCTTTACCGTTAATGGTAAAAGTGCTTTTAAAACTGCCTGGCTGTGGTGACAACCTAGGAACACTGCGATCCCAATAGTAAGCAATCAGCTCACTTACCGGAAAACCATTATTGGCATAATCAATGGCAGGCTCTAGCACTTTATTCATTGGTATTTTGCCGAATTTGTCATGCATTTCAAACCAGCCATCAACTGTTCCCGGTACTGAAATAGGTAACATGCCGTAAGGAGGAATATTTTCTCGATTTTGCGCTGACAATTCAGCCTTTAATTTTTTAACAGTAAGTGACTTAGGTGAACGACCACTGGCATTTAAGCCATACAACTTTTGGCTCTTTGCGTGCCAAACAATGGCAAATAAATCACCACCAATACCATTACCTGTTGGTTCCATTAAGCCGAGTGCGGCATTTGCAGCAATGGCAGCATCAATAGCGTTGCCGCCATCTTTAAGCACTTGTAAGCCAATTTGAGTGGCTAATGGCTGGCTAGTTGCTACCATACCATTCGCAGCAATAACTTCTGAGCGTGTGGCATGGGTTTTACCGGTAACTCGGTCAGCATTGGCGTTAGCTTGTAACACAGCAGTCGACGTGGCGACGGCCGTTACAATAAGGCTAAATTTTAAAACTGCGCGGCTAACACGCGAAAATGTATGGTGCTTTATCATCTTTTATTATTCTCATTTAAAGCCGAACATTATTGATAACACGCTATTTAATGATGTACAAAAAATACTCGCTGACATGCCCAATTTTCACGTTAAGTCGCACAGCCCACTTACCATTAATTGAATTTTTCCTATTTCATCTTAAATTGCCAACAATTTATCGGTAATGGCTTGCTCGACCATTAAAAAACCGCTAGCGTGAAGCCATTAAATTTAACTCGTTCAAGCAATTGCCATGTTTCTACTGATGGCTAAATCAGGATGACAAATGAATATAACCAAAAGAGCCTTTTTAAAAGCCAGCGGTGCAAGCTTAGCCTCCCTTAGTTTTGCAGGAACAGCTATTGCCGGCAGCAACCACGCCGATAATGAAAGCCTAGCTAAACACACAACAAAAAAGTTAGCGCCTATTACCGGCTCAGTAAAACCGATTAGCAAAGCAGAAAGACTGCAACGTATCGCCAAAGCACAAAAATTAATGCAGCAACTTGATATTGCCGCACTAGTGCTTGAACCCGGCGCAGCGATGGATTATTTCTCGGGCATACAATGGTGGCGCAGCGAACGTTTAACAGCGGTGGTAATTCCACGACAAGGCAATGTTGCCGTGGTTTGCCCGTTTTTTGAAGAGCCAAGTGTGCGCGAAAGTTTAGCGGTAAGTGACGACATTCGCGTATGGCAAGAACATGAAAGCCCATTTGTATTGATCAAACAAATTTTGGCTGATGTCGGAATAAACAAAGGCAAAATAGCCTTTGAAAATTCAGTACGTTATTTTGTCATGAGTGGCCTAATGGCTGAGCTTTCAAATATGCAGCATGTTAGCGCAGAGCCTGTTACCCGTGGCTGTCGTATGTATAAAACTCAGCATGAACTTAAATTAATGCACAAAGCTAACGAAGTTACTTTACTTGCCTATGCACACGTTTGGTCAAAATTAGAACTTGGTATGAGCCAAGGCGATGTCAAGTCATTAATGAAAAGTGCACAAACACAGCTTGGCGGCAAAGGCGCGTGGAACATGGCGTTATTTAACCAAGCTAGCGCATATCCGCACGGCACCAAACAAAAACAAACTTTAACTGAAGGTTCAATTGTGCTGATGGACTGCGGTTGTAATGTTCATGGTTATCAGTCAGATATTAGTCGTACCTTTGTTTTTGGCGAGCCAAGCAAACGACAACGAGAAGTTTGGCAAACGGTAAGGCAAGGACAACAAGTTGCTTTTGAACAAGCAAAAATTGGCAACCAAGCAGGTTCAGTTGATGACGCCGTGCGCAAATTATATCAAACAAAAGGCTTTGGACCAGGTTACAAGTTACCAGGGCTTTCGCACAGAACAGGCCATGGTATTGGTATGGAAGGCCATGAAAGCGTTAACTTTGTTCATGGTGAAACTGAAATATTAAAACCAGGCATGTGTTTTTCAAATGAACCCGGTATTTATATTCAAGGTGAATTTGGTGTGCGCTTAGAAGACTGTATTTACATGACGAAAAATGGCCCGCAATGGTTCACAATGCCGCCAAGTTCGTTAGATGATCCAATCGGTAAGCTTGTTAAGTTAGCAACTATTTGATCTTCTAAAATATAAATAATTATTTACAGCAAAAAGAAGTTATCTACAGGTATCGCTTCTTTTTGCTGTTTGGTTAAACGTTGAAAAACGGCTTGTTCACGAAGCCCATTAAATAATGGCGCATCTAATACCCGATAATCTAATTGGTAACCTTGTTCTAGCGCTTGTGTTAAGTAACGCATTGCCAGTGTAAACTGCCCTTTCGCGCTGTAAATTTCCGCCAGTAATAAACTTAATTCGGCTTGTTCATTACCTTGTTGTTGCTTTGCCTTTAGCAACGAAATGGTCTGTTCATCTAAAGTTACTATCGGCATATCAATATTATTTTCTTGCTTCTTCGCTATAGTGTCTGCCAATAACCGTGCTAGCACGTTAGCACGAGAATATGCTTCATTTACTTTCAATGTTTCCGCTTGCTGATAAAGTTGTTGCGCCGACGTTAATTTACCTTGAAAGTATTCAATGTCAGCTTGCGTTTGTAGTAATAAAGCTTGCTGATTTGTATTGGTTTGGCTGACTTCACTGATAAGGTTTGAGGCTTCAATATAATCTTGTTTCTCAATCGCCAGCTGCGCTAAATGATAAGTGGTTAATAGATAATCAGGCTGTAAAACCAATGCTTTTTCGTACCACAATTTAGCCGCATCAAATTGTTTAGCGCGCTGTAATGTTAGCCCAGTATGCATCATGGCTAACGCATGTTCAGGTGCTTGTTCTAATATGACTTTATGCCAATGTAGTGCTTTTTCTAGCTCACCTTGCTCTGAATAAATAAAGGCTAAGTTGATCAGGATTTCAATTTCATTAGCTTCAATTGCTAAACCTCTATGCAAGGTTTTAATGCTTTTTGATAGCCAGCCAGACACATAGTAGGCGGTGCCTAGTGCTTTGTAGCCATCTGCCGATTGATTGTCGTAACTTAACGCTTGGTAAGCGTTATCAATGGCGAGTTGCTTGTCGCTTTCTTGACCTGAAAATTGAAAGTATTTTTGACTATAAGCTTGGCTGAGTGCTGCGTAAGCTGGTGCAAAAGTATCATTTTCATTTATCGCTTTTAGGAAGAAGTCGATAGCAATGTCATTGTCTTGCTTACGATAACGATGATAATAATCTCGACCACGCAAGTACAAACGTTCAGCATTGGTTTTTTCCGAACCTTCATTACTGGCTTCATTAGTTGAACCGCTATTTAGCGAAGGGTTTTCTTCAATGACATTATTAGGTAAGGAAGTGCTCAGCGTTAAGCTCACTAATATGCCAATAAAAGCTGCTAGTCCAAGTAACGACATTCGTCGCCACATTGTGCCAAATTGGCTACCCGCAATACTAGGAAATCTGTCGTTAGCACTAAGGTCAAGCATAACTGAAGGTGGGCTTCGTACTACACATTCACATTTTACGGCTGGAATAAGTCGATAACCTCGGCTACGAACTGCTTCAATATAAGTTGGCGCACTGGCATCATCCCCTAACGATTTTCTCAGCAACTTCACTCGTTGTTTTAAGGTTTCATCACCAATAACTCTGTCTGGCCATACAATGGCCATTAGCTGTTCTTGACTGAGCAATGCTGGGGCTGATTTCGCTAGTGCCACCAGTAGGTCATAACTCAGTTTAGGTAAGGTAATAACTTCTTCTTGGCGTGTTAATTCACCGCGTTGAACATCTAAGTTCAAATCGTCAATTAGATAGCGTGTTGTCTTATTATATTTATCGGCCACTAAATCATTATTTCTGCTATTGCGTTATACCCATTAATTTATCGCCTTTTCACCAAAGTGCAATGATTCTTAGCAGGTTTTCGTGCTCTTTCACCGTTTTCCTTCACTCTTCACCAAAGCTTCACCAAAACTTTTAAGTTGCTTCACCTTAGCTTCAAGTACCAAAAAGCTATCGGCGTAAGCTGATATGACAACAAATAAAATTAATAATCCAAAAGGAATGAATTATGGCCTCAACACAAGCGTTACCCGAATTTGATGATTTATGGGGGCATCCAAAACCACTTTGGATGCTATTTATGGCAGAGTTTTGGGAGCGATTTGCTTTCTATGGTATTCGTTGGGCATTAACACTTTACATCGTTGCACAGTTTTTTAATGGTGATACATCTGGGCAATCTTTTGCGTCAAATACCTACGGTTCATACTTAGCTTTAGTTTACGCCAGCGCTATTTTTGGTGGTTATATTGCCGATAAGGTGATTGGCTCTCAGCACTCTATTTTAGTTGGCGCTGTCATTATGGGCTGTGGCTTATTCCTGATTATGTTGCCCGATGAAACATTTTTTATGATTGGCTTAGCCACGGTAATTGTTGGAAACGGCTTATTTAAACCTAATATTTCGAACTTAGTTGGAAAAATATATGCCGCTGATGATCATCGCCGTGACAGTGGTTTTAGTATTTTTTACATGGGTATTAATGCCGGCGCTATGGTATCACCGATAATTACCCAATGGCTGGCAAGCACGTTAACCGATACACCGATGATGGATAACTACAAAGCCGTGTTTGGCGCTGCTGGCGTTGGTATGTTGATTAGTTATATTTGGTTTTATATTGGTCGTCGCCAATTAAAAGGCGTAGGAGCCGTTAAGAAAACACCTCTAAGAACAAAGAATTTAGTCACCGTTGTTTTTGGCGCACTTGTTTCTATTATCCCTGTTTATATTTTAATGACTTATGCTGGCGCGCAAGTACTAGCGTGGATATTATTCCTGTCTCTTATACACATCTCGGAGCCCACGAGACTAAGGCGAATCT
>OLHF01000022.1_pt1 | contig 57666 bp, 47 predicted proteins | sample 1609471 | NCBI WGS metagenome assembly OLHF01 (sample SAMN05416858, study PRJEB24817) | seawater metagenome | isolation source: Sea water | place: Canada:Atlantic | collected 2013-11 | reverse complement strand
TCGGCAGCGTCAGATGTGTATAAGAGACAGATTATTAACATTCAGTCTTAACAACTATTTTAATGTTTGATGAATGCGCGATGACTTTTAAGTGTTATGTCACATTCTATCTAAATAATGTAATTAATTTGTCACAGAGTCACTATAAAAATAGCAATAAAGTTTCGTAATCCTATCATTTTTATTTAAAATAATGCGCCTTATGTCACAAAATTGTCATAATGGTTTGGCAGAATAGCCGCAATTACTTTCTAGACCTACTTAATCTTTTAAAGGTATCAACATGAAACATACGTACAACAAAATCGCTGTTGCTTTATTGTCTTCCCTATCAATGTCGGCATTTGCAGCAGATGTTGACATTTATGGTAAAGCTAACCTTTCATTACAATCTTCAGATGAAGGCGAGGGATCATTTACAGAAGTGAAAAGCAACGCTTCTCGTATTGGCCTTAAAGGCACTCATGATTTAGGTGACGGACTAACGGTTATCTACAAAGCTGAATTTCAAGTAGATTTAGATGGCGACAGTGCAAAGGGTGATAGCATCACTGACCGTAACCAGTATGTTGGTTTAGCTGGCAGTTTTGGTGAAGTTTTATTAGGAAAAAATGACACTATGCTAAAACAATCACAAGGCAAGGTTGATTTGTTCAGTGATTTAAATGGCGATATTAAAGAACTATGGGTTGGTGAAAATCGTTTAGCGGATACTATTTCTTATAAGACGTCAAAGTTTAATGGCTTTCAAGTCGGCGTTACTTACATTGCGGAAGATGACAAGTATATTAAAGATTCTGACGACAATATTATAGGTGAGCCTCAAGATGGTGTTTCTGTAGCGATATTTTACGGTGATAAGAAACTGAAAAAATCTGAATTTTTTGCGTCGGTTGCAATAGACTCTGATGTTAAAGGTCAATCGAAAGATAAAGCGGTTGATAAGCAAACATTTGATGTTGTTAGAGCTACAGTTCAAGGTAAAGTAGGTGGTGTTGTGTTAGGTGCCATTTATCATACACAAGAAGGTAAAGACGGTTCTGAAATGGATGGCTTTTTAGTTTCAGCAAAATATAAAGTGGATAAAGTTACTTTTAAAGGCCAATATCAAACAGCAAATCATGACGGTGGTGATGATAAATCAGGTATCACTGTAGGTGCTGATTATTCATTAGCTAAAAGCACTAAAGTTTATACTTTCTACACTAGCTTTGATATGGACAGTGGCGAAGACCAAGACTACTTGGCTGCTGGTATTGAATACAAGTTTTAATTTTCATTTACCATTTAAAGTCGATAGATTAAATGTTGGTGTTGCTAGCGGGAAACTGTTTAATAGCTGCACCGTTCAATTGAGTCGTTGACTAAATGAATGATAATACGAAATAGCTCTATTTTCTGATAGAGCTATTTTTTTATGTGCTTTATGTGGCGAAATTTTTGTTAAATGCTGAAAGTGCGAATAGTAAGAAGCTTTGTACTTGAGCCGTTAGAAACACGTCTAAAAGTCATGAATAAAAAATAATATCAGTACGGCTAGTGAGCTATTGAATTACTTCTTCGACTAGTAATTGGGGTAGGGGCGTATCGAACTACCATTATTAATGGTGTCGGTAGAAGTCAGAATAGGTGTTAACCAGTGAACTTGGTGATGTTGTCGCTCCAAACCTGTAGCCTAGATTAAATGAAAACTAATAGTCGGTGTTTTCATGTAATGTATTAGTTTTTAAGTGGCATTACGCTATTTAAAACAGAATTTATTATTATTTACGTCAATAATGTTGAGATAGTAGTCAGCATTCAGCAAGCTCTGTTCATACCAGTCAAAGTTAAATAGCCACTTGAAAAGAAATAGAAACAATCCGAGGATTATTGGAGTATTTAACGTTAGTAACATCATTCAAGGAAAATGTACCGAACTATACTTTTGCCTTTATTAGATCGACTGTTTGTGAAATAGCTAAAACACAAATTATTTTTGCTCAAATTTATTAATCATTAATATCGCTCTACACCTCTATTAACAAAGTGTTAACGTTTTTGCTGTGGATTTAACCATGCTTTTTGTATGTGTAAATATACGCTCACAGAAAAGTTCATTTTTTTTATATATTTTTTTGTCGATTAAATATGCATTCGCTATTTATTTAAATACGAAATATTTCGCATGTTGGTTGTTTGAATCCTTTCCTACAGCGCATATGGGCTGCAGGTTACAAGTTGGTTACATATGTGAATGGGAATTATCCTAGCCTTCGTATATCTTTGTTTCTCATTTCTTTTTATTCACTAGATGTTAATTCTTAGACTAAAACACTACTTGTAAAGCATTTCTAGCTGTTTTATAAATAATCAAGCCATTTGGTTTACCTACGCTAATATTAATAATGAAAATGTGTGGAGTAATGCACGAATGGTAAAAATAAAATTATAAAAATAGATAACTATAAAAAGTATATTCAAATATTAGGAAGGAAATAACATGTCTACTAAATTTCGCACTGGTACGTTAACCCTTGCCGTGGGCTTAGCACTAGGAACAGCTCCTAGCTTTGCTGCTGGGTTTGAAGAAACGGTAAAAGCAGATGATGTTGAACGAATTGCTGTCGTAGGTTCTCGTTCTGCTCCACGCTCTGTAGCAGAGTCACCAGTACCAATTGACATTATTGGCGGTGATGAATTAGGTAAAAATGCTTCAAGTGATATGATTGATATGTTAGTTGGTGCTATTCCATCTTTTAACTCACGAGCACAGCCTATTAGTGACGCTGCATCACTTATCCGCCCTGTTAACTTACGTGGTTTACCATCGGATTCAACATTAGTACTTGTTAACGGTAAACGTCGCCATCGCGCTTCTGTCATAGCATTCCAAGGTGGTGGCATTAACGATGGTGCACAAGGTCCAGATATTTCAGTTATCCCTAGTGTTGCATTAAAACAAGTGGAAGTATTGCGTGATGGTGCAGCCGCTCAGTACGGTTCAGATGCTATTGCGGGTGTCATGAATTTCGTGCTTAAAGATGACGCTGATGGCGGCTCAATTTCTGTAAGACAAGGCTCTTATTATGAAGGTGATGGAGATGCTACAGTAATTGATGGTAACGTTGGTTTGCCATTTACTAAAGATGGTTTTGTTAACCTAAGCTTTCAATTAAAGAATGCCGATGCGACTAGTCGTAGTGTCCAACGTCCTGATGCTCAAGGTATTGCTGATGGAGATCCGGCTAACGGAATTGCAGGTAATCCTCACATACAAAATCCAGCCCAAATCTGGGGTAATCCTGAAATTGAAGATGACATTACATTGTTTGGTAATGTTGGCTTGGATTTAGGCGATGATAAAGAGTTTTACATGTTTGGTAACTATTCTGAACGTGATGTAACCGGTGGTTTCTATTATCGTAATCCGCATAATCGCGGCAATGTTTATTCAATTGATGGTGGCGAAACCTTACTTGTTGGTGATGTTGGCTTAGCGACTACCGGAGTACCAAGCTGTTCATGGTCAAATGCTACGGCTGAAAACCCATTAGCGCCATCAAATGTTGCGGCAAATGTTGGTAATGTGCTTGATACAGCTGATTATCAAGCTATGGCTGCCGATGCTAATTGTTTCTCTATGAATCAAATATTCCCTGGTGGTTATACTCCTCAGTTTGGTGGCAACATAACTGACACTTCACTGACGATGGGGACTAAAGGAGATATCAATAGCGGTATCTTGGAAGGCTGGTATTTTGATTTAAGCGGTTCAGTAGGACGTAACGAATCTAAATTTAACTTGAAGAATACTTTAAACCCTTCTCTTGGTTTAGAAACTCCTGTTGATTTTGATACTGGTAGTTATATCCAAATGGAAAAAACCTTTAACTTTGATTTAGTCAAAGGTTTTGAAATGGGTCTTGAAGAACCTGTTAATGTTGCAACGGGTCTTGAGTGGCGTGAAGAGAGTTTTGAAATTATTTCTGGTGAGGAAGCTTCATGGAAAGCAGGGCCATATGCTGACCAAGGTTTCAATATCGGTTCTCATGGCTTTAAAGGTTTTGGCCCAGAAACTCAAGGTCGTAATGACCGACGAAATATTGCAGCCTATGTTGATATTGAAGCACAAGTTACAGAAGATTTATTACTTGGTACTGCTATTCGTTACGAAGACTTCAATACTTTTGGTAGTACAACAAACTATAAATTAACGGCACAATATACCCTTAATGATGAGTTCTCGTTTCGCGCGTCTCATAGTACTGGGTTTAGAGCGCCGACTGTTGGTCAAGCCAATGTCGTGAATACACAAACGTCACTGGTAGGTGGTGAACTTATTCAAACATTCTTAGCTCCGCCAACTAATCCACTTTCGGCATTTTATGGTGGTAAAGAGTTAACGCCTGAAGAGTCAAGAAGTTTTGCTGGTGGTATGGTTTATCAAGAGGGTGATTTCTTCTTTACACTTGATTATTACAACATTGAAGTAACAGATCGTTTAGCACAATCAAGTCAAATTGATGTACTAGCAACAGATCATGCTGAGCTTGAAGCATTAGGAGTAGTTAACCCAGAGTTGATTTCTGCAGTAACTTTCTTTACTAATGATTTTGACACCACGACACAAGGTGTTGATGTTGTAGCTAATTACACTATGGAGTTAATGGGTGGAGATACGCTATTTTCATTGGCTTACAACTGGAATGAAACTACAGTTGATAAATTTAATCCAGAAACTACAAATGAAGGTAAGGTGCATCGTTTAGAGGAAGGAACGCCTGAACATCGTGCGACCTTCACTATTTCTCAGTCATGGGAAAGCGTAACTAGTTTTGTACGCGTGAATTATTTTGGTGAGTATTTTGCGACACATGCTGATGATGCTTGTGCTATCGGCTGTTGGAATGAGATTGCAGACTCTGCTATCACTATTGATGCAGAAGTAAGCTACTTCTTGAATGATAGTATTACTTTATCAGCGGGTGCTAATAACATCTTTGATCAAGAAGCTCAGAAACTACCGTCAGAGTCTTACGGTCAACTAGGTGCTGAATACTACGAAAGTGGACCATTTGATTATAATGGTGGTTTCTACTACGTTAAAGCTACATATAACTTCTAATTTAACAGTAAGTTAAACAAAAAAGCCATATCATTTGATATGGCTTTTTTATTGTTTTTTAACTGAGCTACATGAAGTTAACCTAATGTAGAATGTAACTTTCAAGTTGTTTTAAATTGTAGTGTTTAGCGCTATAAAGTCTTGCTTGAAAGTAGTTAAGTCAATGAGCCGTTGCCTCTCTATTGCCTCTTTAATAGCAAGACCCTTCAAGCCTTTTTCGACAAAAGGTTTTGCAGTTACTTTCTTTAGTAACTCAAAAGCCAAGTATAAGAACTCTTTTTGTAAATACTCTCGGTTTTCAAAACCTAAACGTCCAGTAAAGTCAGCTTGGCAACACAAGAGAAAGTCAGCAAACTCATCGGGCTTTCGCCAAACATCCAACTGATTAAATAGCTTTAGAATGGTACTAGGCTTTAATTCAAATGCTTTATGTACATGTAAATGAAACTGGCAAACTTTTAGTGCTAAGCTTTTGTGTGCTGTTGGCACTCTTAAACGAGCGCATAACTCTTCGATTAACGGTAAGCCCGCGGTTTCATGACCAGGGTGTGATGGTAATGTACTGTCTTCTGTCAATGACTTTCCTAAATCATGACAAACACTAGCAAATCTAACACTGGTTTTTTCTGATAGCAGTACGGCTTGTTTTAGTACCATCATGGTGTGTATGCCTGAACATATTTCTGGATGCCACCTTTCTGGATTTGGAATACCCCATAAATTGTGTAGATCAGGCCAAAGTGATTTAAGCGCTTGGCATTGGTACAGTACTTGGAAAAATATTTGTGGGTTCGGCTCTGCTAAGCTTCGTTCCATTTCTTGCCAAACTCTTTCACCAGAAAGGCTAAGTAACTCTCCACTTTCACTTAACTGTGTCATCAATGTCAGTGTTTCTGGCGCTACTGTAAAGCCATACTCGTGGTAACGAGCGGCAAAACGTGCAACACGTAGAACCCTCAAAGGATCTTCAATAAATGCCTCAGAGACATGACGGAGTACACGATTATTTAAATCGTTTTGGCCATTGTAAGGGTCAACTATTTTACCTGTATCATCCATCGCCATAGCGTTAACGGTGAGATCTCTACGCAGTAAATCTTCTTCAAGAGTAACATCTGCAGCGGCATTACAGTTAAAGCCGGTGTAACCTTGCCCAGACTTTTTCTCAGTACGCGCCAATGCATATTCTTGCTTAGTTTTTGGGTGTAAAAATACAGGGAAGTCCTTACCCACTTGAATAAAGCCAAGGCTTAACATTTCATCAACGCTTGAGCCTACTACTACATAGTCTTTATCTACGACGCTTCTATTAAGCAGAGCGTCGCGAACGGCACCGCCGACTAAAAAAAAGTTTAGTTGCTGTGTTATATTTTGCATTAAGAGCGATAAACCTCTGAAATTAAATAATATCCAATAAATTACTCAATAAAGTTTATCATAATTAACGCTCGATTTTTGACATATGATTGGGTTCAGGTTAATTTCACAGGGTCGATTCATCAGTTAAGATTTTCTATGTACACAAGTTATTTTGGTTTAGAAGAAAAACCATTTTCCATCGCCCCAAACCCTGATTACTTATTTATGAGTGATCGTCACCGTGAAGCACTTAATCATTTAACTTATGGCTTGGGTGATACCGGAGGTTTTGTACTGTTAACGGGTGAAGTTGGCACAGGAAAAACCACCATTAGTCGCCGATTAATGGAAAACTTACCTGAAAATACGCAAGCGGCTTTTATTCTTAATCCAACTCTTTCCAGTCAAGAATTGTTAGCAACCTTATGCGATGAATTAAAAATTCGTTACCGAAAAACTGGCGCAACCTTAAAAACACTCACCGACAAAATTCAGCAAAAGTTACTTAAAAATCATAGTGAAAACATTAATACGCTATTGATTATCGACGAAGCACAACATTTGCAGCCAGAAGTATTAGAGCAGTTACGTTTACTGACTAACTTAGAAACTAATACTAAAAAACTTTTACAAGTGATTTTGATTGGTCAACCTGAGTTACAGCAACTTTTACAACGCCGAGATTTACGACAATTGGCGCAGAGAATTACCGCTCGATATCATTTGTTGCCGCTAAATAAGCAAGAAGTTGATCAGTATCTTAAGCACCGACTGTCAGTAGCAAAATGCTTCCGTCGTATATTTGATAAAAGTGCGGTTAATGCTATCCATAAAACCTGTAAGGGCATTCCGCGCTTAATGAATTTGCTAGCAGAGCGAGCATTAATGAATGCTTATAACAGTAATAATGCGGTAGTGAATCGAAAAATAGTGCTGCAAGCAGCGTATGATGCCCTTGGTGACGAATATCAGGTTGTCGCTTGGTGGCAGAGCACTTGGCTTAAAAGCAGTAGTTTAATTGTGTTATTGAGTTTAGTGCTATTTGCAGGCATATGGTGGGGAACAACACAAACGCCAGATGCACCTTCTTTGACCAGCACTGCAAGTAATAATGATCAGCTTAGCAAGATTGAAATGCTGCAGGTAGAACTCGATAAGCAACGAGCATTGTTACCTCCTGCAATTGAGAAAACAAATGATGATTTAGAAAATACTTTAGTTGATGACGATATGGTTAATGAAGCGGTCACGTTAACGAATAAGTCATCTGTAACACCAGAAAAACAAACATTAACTGCTCCTGAAGCTATTAATAATGACGGTGCTGAAAAGTTTGATCAAACATCTGCTGGAACAGATTTAATCGCTAAGGCTAATGTTAACGATTTTGATGATTTAAACGCGATAGAGCAGGTTAGTGAACCTGTCGAAAAGAAAGATTTTGTAGTTGAAGCAACTGATGGCGTTTCTGACGAGTTGCTGGCGAGCTTCCAATCGGCAATAGAAGAAACCAAACAGCCGATAACTAGCCAGAACAGAAATCAAATGGATGAAAATACCGACTCAAGCGTAAGTTCATTAACGCAAATGCCTGCTTGGGTGCAAGATGGTGTGCCTTCAATTCAATTCGAAATGCATATTTACGCTAGCGATGGTCAGGGCTGGGTGCGAGTAAATGGCCGAGATCGCTATGAAGGTGATTATATTGGACGGGAATTGTTGCTGAGCGAAATACGGCCACAAGAAGTTGTATTGAGTTTTCGCGGTGAGAAATTTACTATGGCGGCTCTTTCTTCATGGAACTAATATGAGGGTTTAGAGCAATTGAGGGGAGGCTAATGGAAGATTTTTTACTATTTGCCAAAAGCCATTTTAAAAAATGAAAGTAAGTCGAGGTTAAACTCTTCTGGTCGAATACAGCAATCAATTTGGTCTTTATATTTACAGCGGCTTAAGTCTATTTCTTCAATTGCTACTGCTTGGTTTAAACGAGCATTATAGAAAATTTTAACGTGTGGATGTAGAGGTTTTTTATTATTGAGTTTGCTGATTAAACCTATTTTACCGCTATTAAGTTTAACGAGTGTGCCAACAGGGTAGACACCAATACATTGAATAAATTTTTCGATGAGCTCTTCATCAAACTTATCTGGACTTTCACTTACCAAAACTTTAAATGCGTTAATAGGAAACATGGCTTTTTTATTCGGCCTTCCAGAAATCATAGCATCGTAACGATCAACAATTGCTATCATACGACTATACAAATCTATTTGTTTTCCCGTTAAGCCCATTGGGAATCCTGAGCCATCAAGGCGCTCATGATGTTCGTGTACGAGTTTTACCGCAATATGAGAAATGCTTGGTGTAGCTTCTAATACTTTTATTCCTAGTTTTACATGACTATTGAGTAGCTTCTGTTCTTTTTCATTGGCAGGTTGCTTTGTTGTTAGTAATTCTTTTGGTAGTAAAACTTTACCAATGTCATGTAAAAAGGCGCCTAGAGCAAGTTGTTCTATTACACGTTTGTCGATGGCTAAGTACTTAGCAAAAATGGTCATTAAAATGGCTACATTAGTCGAATGTTCCATTAAATAGCTGCCTTTGCTATTTATTCTTGAAATGCAAGATAACGCATCTTGATTACGAAAAATGGAAGTAACAATATCGTTTGTTACCGGTGTTATTCCTGAAACATTTAATTGCTTTTGTTGCTTTATACTAGCGATTATTTTTTCTTGTAAGCTTTTGGTTTTCTGATATAACGTACTTGCACTTGGTAACTCTTGTTCTAGTGATATATTTACCGAGCTGTTTATTGCAGGTATTGCCGCAGGCTTTTTCTTGCTAGGTGGGGTTACGGTGATTTCACTAAATACTTTATCAACTTTTTCAATGCTTTTGGTTTTTTCGGGTAAGATAACTACTTTATCTATTTGAGCATGACGTAAGTTATCAATACTTTTTGACGTCAGAATATAACCTTCGTTATTTACCTTTTCACCATCACGCTTAATAACGGTTTTGACATACATACCCAGTACTAATTTTTCAATACTGATAGTTTCTTCTATGTTTAATATGTTGGCCGGCATGTCGTTATTTTCCATGATTTAACGGTCTGTGGTCAACTCATGTACCATCAGTATTTATGGCTGATGGTACATGACAAACTCTTTATTGCCAAGCGGGCATTTGCGCTTCGTAACTTTCAATTTTCGCCAGTTTATCTAGTGTCCAACCAACACTATCAACACCATTTTCTAAGCAGTACTTATGAAACGGTGCAAGGTTAAATTGATATTGAGAACGTTCGGTATTAACGGTACATGCTGCTAAATCAACGGTGAATTTTTGTGAGCTATCATTTGTACTCTGAAATAATGATTCTATTACTTCTTCAGATAATACGATTGGCACAATGCCGATGTTAATACAGTTAGCATAAAAAATATCAGCAAAGCTTGAGGCGATAATAACTTTAAAACCATATTCTTGTAGTGCCCAAGGCGCGTGCTCTCGACTTGAACCACAACCAAAGTTCTCACGTGTAAGTAAAATACTTGCCCCTTGATATTGGGGGCTATTCAAAATGAATTCAGGGTTACTTTTCTCACCAGTAGCATCTAAATAACGCCAGTCATGAAATAAATGTTGCCCAAAGCCGATTCTGGTGGTTTTTTGTAGAAATTGTTTTGGAATGATCTGGTCGGTATCAACATTTGCTGCGTCCAAGGGTGCAACTAATCCGGTATGTTGGGTAAATTTTTCCATGTTACGCTCCTTGATTAGCTTGATTAGCTTGATTAGCTTGGTTAATTTTAGTTAAGTCGACAAAATGTCCGGCAATGGCTGAAGCCGCTGCTAATTCGGGGCTGACTAAGTGAGTTCGACTGCCTCGCCCTTGACGCCCTTCAAAGTTTCGATTACTGGTGGAAGCACAGCGATCGCCTTCAGTTAGCACGTCATCATTCATGCCTAAACACATCGAGCAACCTGGTAAGCGCCATTCAAAACCTGCATCGATAAAGGTTTGCGCTAAACCTTCAGCTTCTGCTTGTTCTTTAACGCGATAAGAGCCAGGTACAACAATGGCATCAACATTAGGTGAAACTTGCTTACCTTTGGCAATACTTGCTGCAGCCCGTAAATCTTCGATACGTGAATTGGTGCATGAGCCGATAAACACTTTGTTGATAGTAATATCAGTAATTTTGGTACCAGCCGTTAAGCCCATATATTTTAATGCGGCAACGCAAGATTCACGCTCTACAGGATCTGAAAAATCTTCTGGTGAAGGTACTACGTTATCAACTTGGGTCACTTGCCCAGGTGTGGTGCCCCAAGTAACCTGCGTTTTTATCTCTTTCGCATCAAGTGTTAAGTAGCTATCAAATGCTGCATCGCTGTCAGATTTAAGTTGCTGCCAATCATTTACTGCTTGCTGCCAAATTTCCCCTTTTGGTGAATATTCTTTACCTTTTAAATATTCAAATGTGGTTTCATCGGGTGCTATTAAACCGGCTTTAGCGCCAAACTCAATACTCATGTTACAGATGGTCATGCGTTCTTCCATGGTTAAGCGTTCAATTGCTTCACCACAATATTCAACAACATAACCGGTTGCTCCAGCGCTACCGGTTTTACCAATAATAGCTAAAATAATGTCCTTAGCGCTAATACCTGCAGCTACTTGACCTTTGACTTCTATTTTCATGGTTTTAGCTTTCGTTTGACGCAAGGTTTGTGTTGCGAAAACGTGTTCAACTTCAGAAGTACCGATACCAAAAGCTAATGCGCCGAATGCGCCATGAGTGGCAGTGTGCGAATCACCACAGACAATCACGGTTCCAGGTAAGGTTAAGCCTAATTCTGGCCCCATCACGTGGACGATGCCTTGATTTTTGTGACCCATGCCAAATAATTCGATACCAAATTCTTTACAGTTTTTTTCTAAGGTGCGTAACTGATTTGCTGCGCCTTCTCCAGCGGCGTTTATTTCAATAGAGCGAGTTGAGATATTATGATCCATAGTAGCGATTGTGCGCTCAGGATGACGTAATACACGATTGTGAAATTTTAAGTTTGCAAATGCCTGCGGTGAGGTCACCTCATGAATTAGATGGCGATCGACAAATATTAATGGTGTTTCATCAGCTTTTTCTTCAATGACATGACGCTGCCATAATTTTTCATATAAGGTAGTGGCCATGATTAGTTTTTTCCCTGTGTTGTATTGTTGTTACTAATAAATTGGTCACGAATAAACTGACAGATAATATCGCCCATTTCGTTGGTCGATTTAGCGTTATGGCGTTGCTCTTCGCTTAGTAGATCACCGGTAAAGTTACCTGCATTTAATGTTGCCTCAACAGCATTCTCAATGGCGGTAGCAGCGCCTGCTTGATTTAAGCTATGGCGTAACATTAACGCCGCAGAAAGAATTTGTGCAATAGGGTTAGCAATACCTTTGCCTGCAATATCTGGTGCAGTGCCACCCGCAGGTTCGTACATACCAAAGCCAGCTTCATTTAGGCTTGCTGATGGTAATAAGCCCATTGAGCCAGTGATCATGGCGCATATGTCAGATAAAATATCACCAAATAAATTTGAACATAGCATAACGTCAAATTGTGCAGGATCGCGAACCAGTTGCATGGCTGCATTATCAACATACATATGTTCAATTTCCACGCTAGGGTAGTTTTTTGCTACTTCATTAACCACTTCACGCCATAATTGAGATGAGGCTAATACATTGGCCTTATCGATAGAAATTACCTTGTTACGACGCTTTTGAGCCGCTTGAAAAGCCAAGTGGGCAATGCGGCTTATCTCTTTACGAGAATAGATCATGGTATCAAAAGCGGCTTCATCTTCTTGCCCTTGATTTTGGCGTCCTTTAGGCTCCCCAAAATAGATACCACCAGTTAGTTCTCGGATGACTAAAATATCGAAACCGGCTTGAGAAATATCCGCACGCAAAGGTGAAAGGTGTGACATCGCGCTTTGTAATTGTGCTGGGCGCATATTGCAAAATAAACCAAAATGTCCACGTAAACCTAATAAAGACGCACGTTCTGGTTGCTCAGTTGGTGGTAAATCGCTCCATTTAGGGCCACCGACAGAGCCGAATAAAATTGCATCTGCTTGCTCACAGCCTTGAATGGTACTTTCTGGTAAAGCTTGGCCGTGGTTATCTATGGCACAACCACCAACATCATAGCGACTGGTGGTAATTTCAAAATCAAATTTATCCGCTACTGTTGCTAACACTTTCTCTGCTTGTGCCATAACTTCTGGCCCGATACCGTCACCGGCTAATATTGCTACTTTCGACATTTCAGTTAACCTACTCATTAAATTGTAATTAAATTTATTTGTGTGTTCTGGACGTTCTATAACGTTAAGCTTGGCTATTTCCGATTTTTCCTTCGCGCTCAGTGACTAATTCAGTTTTTAGCTCGGCAATGGTAATTGCGCGATGAATGCCATTAAGGGCATTAACTAGCGCATTACCTGAGGCTTTAATGACATCGGTGTCTAAGCCATAGCCATGAAAGTTTCTACCTTGCCAAGACACGACAATATCAGCCTTACCTAAACCATCTTCACCTTCACCTTTGTTAGATATTTTGTAATCACTGACTTCAAAATTTATATCTACCGCTTTTTTGATTGCACGATAAAGTGCGTCGACAGGGCCGTTACCAGTTGCTGAAACTATTTGATGTTCTTCACCTTTGGCAAGTTTGATGCTTGATGTCGAAAATTCACTGCCGCCACTCTGTACATTTAAAGTTTGCAAATGGTAAAAATTTTGTTGGTCTTGCTGTTGAATATTGAACAATAAGGCTTCTAAATCGTCATCAAATACTTGACCTTTTTTATCCGCCAACGATAAAAAGTCGGTATAAAGCTTCTCAAGTTCATAATCAGATTCTTGGTAGCCTAAGCTTTCCATGCGATGTTTAATAACGTGACGGCCACTGCGTGAGGTTAAATTCAATTTAGTTTTACTAATGCCGACACTTTCAGGCGTCATAATCTCGTAGGTGTTACTGGCTTTTAACATGCCGTCTTGATGAATGCCTGATGAGTGACTAAAAGCGTTGCCGCCGACAATGGCCTTATTTAGCTGTACTGGCATATTGCAAAGTTGGCTGACTAATTTTGAGGTGCGAGCAATTTCATGATGATTGACTTGCGTATGTACACCTAATAATTCTTGGCGGGTTTTCATGATCATTGCCACTTCTTCAAGCGAACAATTGCCTGCACGTTCGCCAATACCATTTATCGTACATTCAATTTGTCTGGCACCGGCTTGCACTGCTGACATTGAGTTAGCAACGGCTAAGCCTAAGTCGTTATGGCAATGGACAGAAATGACAGCCTGATCAATATTAGGAACACGGTTAAATAGATTAGTGATGATGCCGCCAAATTCATTCGGCAAGGTGTAACCGACAGTATCAGGAATGTTAACTGTCGTAGCGCCAGCTTTAATCGCTTCTTCAACCATACGACATAAGTTGTCGATTGGCGTTCTACCGGCATCTTCACAAGAAAACTCAACATCATCAGTAAATTGACGAGCATACTTAACGGCATGAATTGCCATTGCTTGCACATCAGCAAAGTCTTTTTTCAACTTTTGTTGCACATGAACATCAGAAGTCGAAATAAAAGTATGAATACGAAATTGCTCAGCTGGTTTTAGTGCCTCAGCACAAGCTTTGATATCGCCCTCGACAGCACGAGCCAAAGCACAAACACGAGAGTTTTTAACGGTACGAGCAATTTCTTGCACCGACTGAAAATCACCAGGTGAAGAAACTGGGAAGCCGACTTCCATTATGTCGACACCTAAGCGCTCGATAGCGTGTGCAATTTGTAGTTTCTCATGCACAGATAAGCTTGCGTTTAGTGCTTGCTCACCATCACGTAAGGTAGTGTCAAAAATAATAACCTTGTTGTTGTCATGTATGCCCATGTTTTTTCCTGATTGCTAATGTATTAACGCTAGATTACGGGCATAAAAAAACCCGCGGTTATTAGCGCGGGTTTAGTGTTTTATTTATTATCTATTTATTTCAAAGCAATAAAAACCTAGCCACGCATGGAGAATACGAGGAGGAGGTTAATTCGGATAATGTTGTTTTGTATTTTCATTTTTTTTTTGCTTAGTTGATTTATAAAATAACAAATAGTTAGTAGAGTATTAATAGCGCACTTTTTTGTACCTTGTCAACGATTGCTTAAACTAATTCTTTGAGTTGACTGTTAAATATATCTAAGCTCCTTAATATTGCGTAATTTATTTCATTATTATTCGTGGTATTATTGACTATATCTTATTGTACTCTTCAAATTTCTTACATTGCTGTCCGCATTTATTTTTGACATTTGAAAATACAAAACAATTACTCCTAATATATTTACGATAAAGTTTTATGCAACCGAAAAAATACCTATTTTATGTCAGTCAGAATTATAGTTACGCGATATTAAGACCTTTGCAAACTGAAATTAAAAAACGTGGCGATATTGTTAAATGGTTTCTACATGGTAATGAAGTTAATTCTGATTATATTCAAAAAGATGAAGTTGTTCTAAACGATATTCTAAGTGCGGTGGCGTACAAACCTGACGCCGTTTTTGTACCTGGTAACGTTGTACCATCTTTCTTATCTGGTATTAAGGTCGCTGTATTTCATGGCTTTAACTCTGGCAAACTAAATAGAAAAGGTCGTGAAGATCATTTTAATATTCGTGGATGTTTTGATCTTTATTGCACGCAAGGTCCAAACACAACAGAGAATTTTCAATGGTTAGCGAACAAGCATCAACATTTTCTAGTGCTCGAAACTGGATGGCCGGCATTAGATCCATTATTTAGCGTTAAAAGAGAATATAACAACTCGACTCCGACAGTGTTAATGTGCTCAACATTTTCAAGAAACCTTACTTGCGCACCTATTTTATTTGATAAAATTAAAGAACTTAGTTCTACAGGAAAGTGGAGTTGGTTAGTACAATTTCACCCTAAAATGGATAGAAAAATTGTCGAACAGTACAAGTCTATTCAGAGTGAATATTTAACTTTTGTTGAAACTGATAATGTCATTCCATTATTGCAAAAAGCAGATGCTATGTTATGTGACACCTCATCGGTATTAACTATGTTTTTGTTGCAAGGGAAACCAGTTGTTACATTTAATAATATTTCTCCAGATGAGTATCTTTTAAATATTGATGATCCCGGAAAGCTTGAGGAGTCTCTTGAGCTAGCGCTTAAAAGACCGGAAGCTTTAATGGAAAAAATTAGCCTCTTTATTAAAAACACCCATCCAACTCAAGATGGAATGGCTTCCTGTCGTGTACTCGATAAGGTCGAAAATATGATTGACACAGATGAGCGCCCATTAAAAGCTAAGCCAATGAACCTTATACGCTCATTTAAAATGAGAAAATCTTTAGGTTATTGGAAGTTAAAATAAATTAAAGTTTTGCAGATAGGTGAGTTTTTCGTAACCACCAAAGAGATATTCTATATTTCATATTTCGTATAAAACTTGTTGATTTTATACCGTGGTTACCACCATTTAATGCTGCGATGTCACTTGTAAACTCTTTATTTTCAGTTATGGGATATGGACGTAATCCTAAAACGGATAAATCGAGTTCTTTGGCAAACTGGATGTCTATGTCTACGGGGCGGTAAAACTTATTTCGGCTTAAAAGTTTTTTGGCAGCTGAAAGGTTTATGGTATAACCCGTTGTGCAATTGGGTATCTTAGTAAAGTTTACTAGCTCTACCCCTTGCTGTAATAACTTTTTATGCTTAGGTTGATTATTTCTATTGTCAGCTAATTTTATTAGTTCGTAGCGCGCCAATATTTTTGTGTAAGAAAATAATGTAATGAAATTACTTTCAAGGATCATGTCGTCTTCTAGGATCACAGCGAAATCTATATTTTCGGCGACCATTTTTCGCCAAATATTTCTATGACTAATGTAGCAACCAATCTCGCCTAAGCTTAAATTTGCTCTGAAATAGCGATTATTGAGCTCTTGTGAATACTCTGCAAAAATTTGAGCATCACTTAAATTGACACCTTTTACTGCGGAAATTCGCTCGTATTTAATGTTTAGATTTAATAGCTGTTTATTCATATTTAACATGCGTTCTTTTGCACAGTCTAAATTAATAACATAAACAGGAACTTGATTTGTTATTGGCATGTTTTAAACCTAAGATTAATAGTAGAAAGTTTAACTATTAGAGTGTTAAATGTCAGAAAGTTTAATTTTTTTTATAAATTGTATTCAACTTTAAAAAATAAATTAGCATTGTTTTTGTTTTTATTTAAATAGTCAAAAGTAGATTTACTTAGATCAATACCTGCTGTATAACGCCAGTTGCGATAGCTGTGTTGAATTTTTGTCGACACCATTAAAATATCTTCTGCTATTTTTGTTAATGGATTCCCGATAATAGGATTATTAGGTGCTTTGTCATTGTTATCTTTATTCAATTGTAAGTGACGAAACTTGGTGGTTATTTTGGTATCTTGACTGATAGAGGTAATAAAACCTAATACGATACTCGTAGCGTCATTGTCATAAAGGTTACCAAGTGTTCTTTGCTGATAACGCATGCCGGTTTGATATATATGATGTTCATAAAAACAATTTCCTATATTACTATTGTCTGTGTCTGCGCAATCAGCATAAGTATCGGTGTATTCAATGTATAGAGTTGTCGGTAATGAATAAAAGTTTATTTGGCTATCTAGACCAACTTGTACTTTTGGCTCCGTTAGGAAGCTAAATGAACCACCTGCATTGCCGTCTTCAGCAAAATACTGTCCATATAAACCAATTGGAGTATCCAAGATGCTAAACGAATAGCGTAAGTCGTACCCGGCTTGTTGATTGCCAGGCTCTTTCTCATTATTTTCGCCACAATCTAACCCTGAGGCTCCGCCACAATTGTCTCTTCCAAGTAAAAGGTCAAAAAATGTCCCGAAACTACTTGAACGGCCTTTTCCGCCCCATTGCGCTAAGCGTGTGATTCCAACCTCTAAATTATCTAACGGCTTAAAATTGAGTCTAAAGCCCCATAGTAATGTATCTTCAATAGCTCGATCGTCATCCATCACTCCCATAAAAGATGTTACAGTCCAAGGAATGCCTATTTCTGTAAATGGGATTTCGAATGGTTCAGCTGACCTTCTAGAGAGAGAGAGAGCTGTTATAGGCCTAGCATTGTTAGTTAAACTTAGGCTACTATCCCAACCTGGGCCCCACCATCTGTCTTGTTTCCCTAATGTAAATACCCAGTTTCCTAAAAAACCAGCAACATAACTACCATCTAAACGTGTTTCCTTTTCGTCTTGCGGTTCCTCAGTATAACTTGAAGAAAGTGAAACAGCGAAATTGTCAGTCATGAAACTGGTACGAATTTTTATATTGTTTTTATCTCTAAAGTCTTCACCAAAGCTGGTAAAACGCTTATCTTTATTGGCTATGTTAAGCTCTATTTTTTTTTGACTTCTTTTAGCCTGTCGAAATTGATGACTAATATAGTCATATACCAGCTTTTCTGATTCGGTTAACGCCATATAATCAATGTTTTTTAAGTCTCTTCCTATATCAATCCACATTAGAGGGAAAGTAGTAACAGGGGATTTTATATATCCAGCGTCTGCAAGTTTTTGTATACCTGTTCGAAGATATATATTAGAGGTATCTATCCAAGGTTCTGCTGAAGTAAAAAAGCAAAGAAAAATAAGTGTGTAAAATAATTTATATGATTTCAAAATGTAAGCTTCTATTTTCCGCGATTAATTAGTTAATACTTATAAAGGAGTTTAACCCCAGTTTTCCATTTTACTTTTTCGTTTAGAAAATAGTCGCGGTAAAATCAAGCCAAATAACAAGCCTACGCCTAACACTATTGCGCCATTAAAAAACCATTGTTTTTTTATGTCCGTATCTTGGTTTTTAAGTTGAGATTTGGTTTGCGTAAGCTCCATATTGAGTGCTGCAATACTGTTTTGTAGATCACTACGTTCAGTTTTGAGTGATTCAATTTGACCTCGAGAGTTTTCTAACTGGCCGGCTGTATCGTTACCTTGAGCTTGTAAGCTCGCTAATCTTTCATTCAAATCGGCAATTACATATCGCATACCTGGCTTGGCTGAAACGTGCTTGCTTTCAATCCAACCTGTTTTATTGGCTTCGGTAACAACTTGACTATATTCATTATTACTTTCACCGGTAAGCTGTACTTTTTCGCCTGAATTAATGGTACCTAAAATACGGTAGTTTTTGCCTGCACCTGAGTGCATATAGACAAATAAACTTTCAGAGATATAACCATCGCTTGCATTATTCTCAGCGGCCTGAGCTACAGATAATACGGAAATCGAGCATACTAAAGTAAGGAGAATTTTTTTTAAGTTCATCATTAAGTAACCAATAGCGCCATTTAAAAGGTGAATGGAAAAGATAGTAGGGCTTTGCCGTAATGATAGCAAGTGATGATTGCTTAGTATAATGAGATTTTTGATATAAAATATTTATCATGTAATATTGCAATAAGTATTTAGCTTAATCTGCCGTATTTGCGTTTAAAATATGGTGTATTGGCTTTGTTTATAAATAGTATTGGAATTATATGACCACCGAAATAGAACTTAAATATTTATTGTTAACGGCAACTAATGCAGAACAAATAAGCCAAATATTTAAGCAAAAAGATATTCAATTTACTTATCAAGAAAAGCAACTAGAGAATAGCTACTTCGATACACCTGAGCTTAACCTTCGTCAATTTGACATGGGTTTAAGAATTCGTCGAAATAACGAGCATTGTGAACAAACAATTAAAACCGCAGGGCAGGTTGTTGGTGGTTTACATAGTCGACCAGAATACAATATAGATATTGACAGTAACTTTCCTATTTTATCTCTATTTCCAGATGAAATTTGGCATGTTGAACAGTCAGTATCTGCTATTCAAAATGATTTGATTGTATTATTTAACACCGACTTTAAACGCAGTACTTGGCTTGTTACGGATCAAAATAATAATAAAATTGAAGTTGCTTTTGATCAAGGAAATATAACCAGCGGTGCTCAAAGTGAACAAATTTTTGAACTCGAACTAGAGTTAGTTAACGGCAATTCAGAGGCGTTGTTTACCTTAGCAGAAGTTCTATTTGAAGCGCTTCCAATGCGCCCAGGTATTGAAAGTAAAGCCGCGCGCGGTTATGCCTTGTACCATAATAAACCTAAGCAGTATTCTTCAAAGTCAGCGCTTTATATTTGTGATTCGACAACAGATTCGATTGCCAATGCGTTTACACTTGGGTTAAATCGAGGGTTAACCGATCTTCAAAATAACACAGCAGGCTATTTATCTAGCCAATCTCTAATTGAACTTACAAAAATTAAGGCGAGTTTGGCTGTGCTTCGACACGGCTTTTGGCTTTTTGAAGCTGATTTGTCAGACTCAGAGCTGGCTTTACGAGATGAACTGAGCCACTTTATACATTTATTAGCTTGGGTTGATAATGCAATTAACTTGCAAGAATTAACAAATAAAACAGGTAATTATCGTAAAAAATTAGATTTTAGTAAACAATTGATTGAACAGCTTAAAATCGAAAAACGCCGTTTTCCAAACTCTGAAGATATCACTGAGTTTTTACATTCCAGTCGCTTTAACCTACTTCAGCTAGCAATATTAAAAATGTACTTAGCTAGAACGAATTCAGGGACTGAAGGCAGTGATGCAGCACGTAGCGAGCTTAAACAGTTTGCCCAAAATAAAATTCAATTTAGTTTAGGTGAAATAAGCCACGAAATGAAAAGCTCGATAAGTTTTAATTGTGAGCAATACATTTCACAAAGTAAATTGCTTTATCGTAGCCTATTAACGGGAACATGGCTGTCGGGGCTATTTGATGAAGAGTTACGCGATAAATTTCGCCATCCATGGCTAGATTTACAGCAAGGCATTAGCGAGCTGCAATCGTTATGGATAATTCAGCAACAATTAGAAAAATTATCTGAGCCACCTAAAAAACTAGTAAAATGGCAAAGTAGTAAAGTCGACGGTTTACTTACCGCACTCGACAATACCAAAGCGATGGCCATTGCAATGCCACCTTATTGGCTTGACTCACTATAAATCAACACAATAATTTCGCTTAAATGATGGGAAAATGGACTGTTTTTATGCGGTTCGTTTGCCTTGTTTTAGTATGGCGCATTCATTGATTAAAAATAACAAGGTTAACAACGATAGTGTTTATTGTTAGAAAAGGTCTGAACGTTGTATCTCATAAAGTGCAAACTATTGTGTTAACTGTCTTAAAGTTATTTATTGCCTTAGGTTTAGTAAACTTTAGTTATGCAAAAGAATTTTCACTGCCGGCTGAAAACTCAAGATTAATAGGTGAATTACAATATCATCAAGTAGTCAAAGGTGATTATTTTCAAATGCTTGCTGAAAAGTATGATGTTGGCTTTCTTGCGCTCATGGCTGCTAACCCTGGTGTAGACCCTTTTTTGCCGCCAGAGGGCGCGCAGTTAGTTATTCCAAATGAAATGTTATTACCGTTTGGTAAACGAGAAGGGATAATTGTTAATTTGCCAGAATTGCGCTTGTATTATTTTCCGCCTAATGAAAATAGTGTGCATGTGTTTCCTGTTGGGATTGGCCGTCAAGGTTTAGCAACGCCAAAAACGGTTAGCTATATTAGTGAAAAAAGAGAAGATCCGGTTTGGCGTCCGACAGAAGAAATGAAAGCGCGATATTTTTCTCAGCACGGTCGAAAACTAGCTGACGAGGTTGCCGCTGGCCCCAACAACCCATTTGGAAAGTACGCCTTACGGTTAGGCACCAGTGTTTTCTTATTACATGGTTCAAATCAGCGTTTTGGTATAGGCATGAGAGCAAGCTCTGGTTGTATTCGCTTATATGATGATGATATTAAATGGCTTTATCACAATATTGATATTGGTACGCCCATTCGTATTGTTGAGCAAAATATTAAATTGTCATACGAGCTGAACAAAAAACTGATTGAAATTCATAGCCCGTTAACACCAGAAGATTCAGCAACTGAGTCGCTTATTTCTAGTACGGTTAAACGTTTTGTTGGAAACTTACCTGAAAATAAAAAAATATTAGCGGAGCAGATAAAACAACCTAAAGGGTTGGTTGCTGAGTTGGTGGTAAATTAATTATTCTTAAAATAAAAAAGCACTAAGTAATGACCATTAGCGCTTTATAGATGAATTGCTTTGGGTTGTTTATAATAGTTTGCTATTTTTTAAAGCTTGCTACCATGTTATCAATACGCTCATTGGCTTTATCTACAGCCATGTTAGTATCTGCAACCGCTTTATTTGTTGTGTCTTGAGCTGCACCAAGCTCTGTGACTTCTGAAGACATTGCATTTGTTTGTGACGATAAACTGTTTACTTGATTAGTTAAGTTGTCAACTTTTTGATTTAAGCTAGTAATGCTCTCTTCTAATGCTGTGGTGTTTGTACAACCCGATACGGCGATAATTAATGCCGCTAATGTGATAGTTTTTAATCGCATAATGTTTTCCCTGTTTTAAGTTTTTTTTATTCTACTTTTAGTATGACACATAATTAGCCGACTGCTAAAAGCTAATTTTCCCGTAATGGATTTACAACAGGTGATGAGTGAAATAGGTTCAATTTTTAGCTTTATAGAGATATTGGCTTGAATAGAATGAAAGTTTCTATTTTCTATTATTAAGTAGACTGAAGCTTTAGACTATATATTTTGAAGCTTGGGCATTGGCTAGATCGGGTAAAACCTAATGCCTTTGAAATGAAGTTGTATCTTTAAAAGTGGCGATGAAAACTTAATCAGCGCGTTTAACCAAGTTTTCTATTTGCTCTTCTAGTTTGTTTAGCTTGTCAGTGATTTTGGCATTTTGCTCAATAATATGCGCATTTTGCTTTCTCAATTCTCGATTTTTAATATTAGTATCAGCAAAGCCAAATATTTTATTAGCGAAAACAGCACCCATACCACCTAAAATACCAACACCGAGAATAAACATAATAAAAACCGATACTCTACCAACAAGTGTGATCGGGTAAACATCACCAAAACCTATGGTGGTTGAAGACATGATCATTAACCAAATAGCATCGGTATAGCTTTGAATAGGCGACGTTTCAAATGCTATTTCAGCAGTGTAGGTTACATAGCCCAAAGTTAAATTCAAAAATACAAATAATGTTAATGAAACAAAAGCAATAAAGCCGTAATTGTAATTTTTCACACCGTATTCATCGACTTGGTATAAATTACTTTTTTCCATTGTTTTCTGTACAACAATCATGATTGTCTCTTTCTTTATATTTTTATAATTTAATTCAGATTATTAATTAGTCGTTAGATGATTCACCGACATAATGAACTAAATCATCCATTAATTTTTTCTTAATTTCAAGTTGTTGCTCGGCAGATAAGTCATATTTTTGAGCTAATAATTCATAGTCATCAGGCGATAGGCTAACGGTTAATCTAGGCCTTTTTGGGCGTTTATTAGTTGGCAAACCAAGAATGTCTCTGATCTGCTCAGATGGACTAATACCGGCCTCAAGAGCCTGCTTTCTTATCGATAGCTGAATTTTTTCATCCATATCAAACGCAACCTGTACGGCTTTAACTGCTTTGACTGATGATTGCCATTTCTCGGGTAACTTACGTGCCACAATTAACTTCCTGGATACATATCGACAATATCTGTTGTTGGTTTAAACAAGGTTAAAAACACTTCAGTATCGCCATCTTGCCATACCTCAATATCAATGCCTTTATCTTGATCTTCATTATACAGTGCATACAGCTCAAATTGCTCGCCACTGTCTTTGCCTTCGTACTGCGACAAGGTGTCTTTACGGTGATCTTTACGATGAAAAAAGCCAACCTGGGCGAAAACACTTTGGCGGTATAGGTCATCACTCCAACCTGATGTTGTTGTGTTGTCTGTTTGACGTTCTAGTTGTGCTTGCCCGGGATCGTCAAAGATTGTTGAAAACTGCTCAAGATCGAAAAGGCTCTCAACATCTTGATGTAATATTTTAAGTGAAAACTTTAAGTAGGTTTTGTCATCTTCATCTAAGGTTAGAAAAAACTGTATATCGTTATTTCCTTGCAAAACCCATTCTGTTTGCGTGTTATGCTCAAATTCATAACTATTTACTGCACTTACCTGAAATTCTTGTGCTCTAAGGGCTTCAGGAAGTCCAAAACTGTCTGACATAACAATAATGTCGCTAACGGTAAGATCTTTAACATTACTGAGTTTTCGTTCTTGTACCGGCTTGCTAAACATTCGTTTTAAAAAACTCACAAAACTCTCCTAAAATATGACTTAACTGAAGCTAAAAAACCGCTTAACATCAAAGATGAAAGCGGTATTTTCAGGTTTTACGTTATTTTTGTTTAGCTTTTAAACGCTCTAATACTGAATTTGCGTTGTTGTCAGTAGCACCAATACCTGCTTCTTTTAACTTCGCTTCCAATGAGCTATCTGAATTTTCAGACTCTAAAACTTCTGCCGCTTTCATTTGATCATCAAATTTTTGTTGCTTCGCTTTAATTCGCTCTAAAGAGTCTTTAGCATTTAATAGCTTAGAGTTACTTGACGAAAAGTTATCGGTGATAGCAGAAGTGGCTTTTTGTACACTTTCTGTGGTTTTTACCATAGATAATTGACGTTTGTACTCGTTTACTTGACGCTCGCTCTTTTTCACTAATTCTTTCAAACGCTCAGCATTACCTTGGAAACTATCTAATGCTTGTTGCTGCGTTGTTAATTCACTTTCTAGTGCTGAAATTTTTTCAGCTACCGCTAATGCTAATGTTTCATCACCTTTTTCTAAGGCTTGTACTGCATAACCTTCATGTTCGGTAATTTCACGTTTAACACGGTCAACTTCGCGGTTTGAGGACATTTGTTGCGCCATAACGCCAGTAAGGTCGCGCTTGGCTTTAGTCAGGTGATTTTCTGCATCACGAATTTCTTGTTCAAAAATACGGGTGGCATTTGAATCTACAATGGCTTCGCCGACTTCTGTAGCGCTACCACGGATTGCGGTCATAATTTTTTTAAAAATACTCATATAATACTCCTACAGTGGTTGCTTAAACTAAGTAATCACTCATATCGTCAATAATTTCTAGCGCATTATTATTTAATACGGCTAGCTCGTGTTCTATGTCATCAAAAGTAGAGCTAATAGCGAGCGCTCCAAAAATGACATATTTATCACCAATTTTTGAAAAAGACGATAATGGCATCGGAATGTTCATCTCTAACATACTGACATGCATTTCGTGTAACTTGTCTGACTTGACTTCATTTTCACCCCAAAGGTAGGTGATACACAAAATTTGGTCATCAGTTACCGAAACAAAAATGGGTAACTCTTCACGGCCTAATACCGTAATTTGTAAAACATCAACTTCGCCTGAAATTGGTTGGCAATCAAAAACCATCCCGGTATGTGATTCATCTGCCAATGTATTCAAGTAGTCAGCTATCTTATGAATATTCATGTTTTTCCTCATGTTTAAATAAGTAGCGTAAAAAACGTTTTAAATGTTTTTTACTTGACGACATAATATGTCGTGTAGGGTTAATTTAGCATCAAGACATAATATGTCAAGAACTTATTTTCATTTTTTTCATCATAGCTCACTTAACTTTATTGTAAATGGGCATTATTTAGACCTTGTTGATCTTGCCATGCTTTTTGATGTAACTGATAAATAGCATGACTGCCTAAATAGTTAACCGGTACTGTTGCTTTATCTTTATAAAAGTCACGTGAAAAATCAAAGGCATTAATCACCATTGGTAAGGTTAGCCAATGATGTGCTACGGGTAATTCAGGTAATTGTTTTAAACGCGTTAATGGTGCTGCACCCATTTTACTGGCAATTGTCCAACCCCATTCACCAAAGCTAGGCACATTGTCGTGATATTGTTGAACAGATGAAAATCCTGCTGCTTGCACTGTTTTTCCAATCGCTATAAAAGAGTTTTTCGCATGATATGGGCTGGCTGATTGAATACCAATTAAGCCATCACCGGCAAGTAATTGTTTTAATCTCGCGTAAAAATTCACTGAATATAGCTTATTAAGATCGGGGTGACTTGGATCGGGTAAATCAACAATAATGGCATCAAAGCTATTATTACTCTGTAAGAGTATATCGATAGAAATAAAAGCATCCGCTGAAATGACTTCAACCCGTTTATCCTGCAAACTCGCCATATTTAATTCGCTGATGTTATTGGCTAACTGCTGAGGTAATTTTTTTTCAGGATTTTTAAATATTTCAAGTAGCTCGCCGTCTAAGTCAACCAAGGTGACTTTTTTCGGTTGCCATTGCAGCACGTCTCTTAGTGCTAGGCCATCACCACCACCAATAATTAAAATATTATCTTGGCGTGCAGAGCCAGCTAAAACGGGGCTAACAAGGTAACTGTGATAGATGAACTCATCTGATGACGAAAACTGTAAGCGGCCATTAAGGTAAAAGTTAATAATTTCGCCTTGCATAGCCCCCATGTTCCGCTGAGTAAAAGTTAATTGTTGATAGCGAGTTTTATCGCTATAAACGACTTTATCTAAATAGAGTAGGTTGCTCATCTGACTTAACCAAGAGTTACCAAACTGATGAATCGCCATAATAAATATCAGTAAAATAATATGTGCGGAAATTAATGTTTTCCGCCAATTGAGTTTTTGCCAATAATAAATAACGAAAATGCAACCTGCTAACAGATTAAGTGCTGCGGTTAATGCACTGGCTTTACTGATATCAATAGAAAGTAAAAACACCACCCATATAGCAGCGCCCATACCAGCACCAATGTAGTCAGCACCATAAATAGTGCCCAAATTGTTTTTCAGATGCTTTTGATGAATTTCTTCACGTATTCTAGCGATTAATGGAATTTCCATACCGATAAAAAAACCTAAAATAAGACCGAAAAAATAAGGGCTGTTAAAAGCGATAAAGCTAAGTTGTTTAAATAGACCGCCACGTGGATATGCATCAGGTGGTAAGTTAAACATCTGCCCTAATATCTCAGGAAATGTTTGGGTCAGCGCAATCAAACCGCCAATAATGAGTATCGAACTACTCCCAAGAAACGCGATAGCGAGCTCTAACCAAACAAAACCATTAAAGGCACATTGTATTTTACGAGCAGCAAATGCGCCTAAGCCCATAGCAACAATCATTAAGCCAATCATGGCGTAAATGGTGCTTTCCATAATGCCAAGTACACGACCCGCATAGTGGGATAATAAATATTCGTAAATGAGCCCGCAGCCTGCTAATACCGCCATGGTCAAAATAAGGAGAACATCATCCCAAAGACGACTTCTATCGCTCATTGTGGTTATTCCTGGAGTTGATAAATGTAGAGTTAATTTGAATGATCGCTTGGTTTAATTTTGAATTGCAAACATTCAAGCTCAACAGTATGAACTTGAATGTTTGATAGTTTAGCCCCTATGAAGCTAAAGCAATATTATGACATTAATGCCGTTAAAATTAAGGCTATAGAAATACTGATAGCCATTTCGACACAGGCTACACCAATATTATGTTGTTGATCGACTTCTTCAACTAAGTTAATTCCCATCAATACTAAGCGTTTAGCAACGGATGTTAGCAAAGCGACAAGTAATGTCATAACGATGCCAAATACTAACCAACCGATTAAGTTTATCATCAGGGTTTCAGGGCTGTAGGTTAGAAAGTGGCTCGCTGCTGTAACGGCTAATGCGGTGCTGATAACTTGTCCAGCATAGCGAATAGCTAAGGCGATTTGCCCTTCGGCAAAGGCATTTTGCATACAGTCATTTTGATTATTAGCGGCATATTGACGTTCTTTAATTCGCGTTACCAATACCAACATTGCTTGTGAAACAATAAAACCAGCGGTAATGGCGACAAAGGTATTAATATCTAAACCATATACCCATAACAACACGGCACGAATAACTATGGCCGTTGCGATAGCACCTGCAGCATCAACGATACCAACGGTGATATTGCGTGCTTTAATTTGTGCATTTTTATCTATTTGATTTAAGGCAAAACGGTCATGAAAAACTCGGCCAACTTTAATGAGTATCAAGCCGAATATGCCGTAACTCCCCATACCAATAATTTCGCCTAAATAACTATCAGCATTTTCGCCGCTAATCGCGCCAGTTAGTACAATGCCTAATGCAGCAACGCTACCAGCGACACTGATACCAAAGGCAAAATTGTCTTCTTTGGCTAATTCGTCAGTGGAGTTTACTTTGGCGGATAAACCACTGATAAAGCGCATCGCACCCAGTAATATAATTGCAATAGTGATATCAATAGCTAAGAAAATCAAAAGTTCTATATTCAAGCCAGTTATTTCAATAAATGTATTCATATTAATCCTTACTTTCCACGTCGAAAACTACGCGATGTTGTACTTTTGCTATTTCTAAAACTGGCATTTTTTGCCGTTTTACCTGACTTTGCATAAGTACTTTTATTTGTTGATTTACTGGCAAAGCGATTAGCGCTGGTTTGGGCACTTTTGCTTTGGCTCGAAATACTTGAGGCACCGGTTCTATTTTTCCCATAGGCGCTAGTGTATTTTTGTCCGCGACTTTGAAAAGACTTTTTCGTCCGATTATCTATAGTATTTTGCTTTTTCAATTGGCTAGGAGAGCTATAGCGTTTACGACCATAATCGTTGTAATAACTATAATTTCGGCTTCGTCCCCAGTCATTATAAGAGGTACGGCGTGAACCAAATAAATCACCCATCATTGAATACATGCCATACCATGCCCAAAAAGACATGCCATTTGAGCCTGTGGTCCAATTACCGTAAGCAGGATTACCAATGAGTTGTTCGCCAGTGCCAAAGTCTTGTGCTTTATTTGCCGCAAGGCTCTGTGATTTTGATAATGAATTAACCCGGGGTAGTGTGCCTTCTGACATATCGGCTAAAACATTAAGCGGATCACTTAAAGCGTCAGAAAATAAAACAGGATCAGCTGCTTGATATAGGTTTAAAAGTTCGTCATAAAGTGCTTGAGAGTTTTCAAACATTTGTGGTTGATTTTTTACCGTATTGAGACGGTCAACTAAGGCAAGATACATTGGCCCTTGCGTACCAGTATCTTTTACAAACTCATCGATTAATGGCTTGTAGCTAGGTTTGTCAGCGATTAACCTTTGTGCATATTGGCTGATCAAATTTGCATTGCGCACTTGACCATCATTTAATGCTTGAGCAAGTAATTCAATACGTTGTTCAGTTATCGGTGTTTGTTGAATAATTTGTTCTTTTACTGGGTCTCCACAAGCGGAAAGTAGTAAAACAAACAAGAGTATAATCGTTTTTAGTGGCTGCATTTCTGCCATAGTGTCCTCAAAAATGCTATGGTTATCATTTATTAATATCACTTATGACATATTATGTCTATTGTTTTAACCACATTAGTGAAATTAATTTTCTAGCTAGTAAATAGCTGCTGTTAGTTTATAAACCTAGTTTTATCGAGGGCAAGGTGTCAAATTCATATTCTTCTACACATTATCCGTTAATTGAGCTTCAACAAGAAAAAAGTTGGCAGCAATTTCATCAGCAATATCCGGCAGTAAGCGATTGTTTATCAAGTGAACAGTTAGCACTATTTAAGCAAGCATTAGCCTTAAGCGACTTTATTCTTCGTAGTGCGCTACAAGCACCAGAGCTAGTTGTTGAACTGTTTGAAAGTGAGCAGTTACTTTCGAGTAATACACCCAATTACAGTGAAATGTTATCTGCCTCGTTAAATACTTGTACGAGCGAAGAACAGTTGCATAAGGTATTGCGACAATTTCGTTTAGTTCAAATGGTGCATATTGCCATAGGTGATTTTTTACTAAATATTAGTCTAGATGAATCGTTAAAAAGGTTATCTGCGTTAGCTGATAGTTTAATTCTTTGCGCTAATCATTGGTTAACTCAGTTCTGCAAAGAGAAGTGGGGAGTACCGGTTAATGCTGAAGGCGAAGAGCAAAGCTTGTTAGTTTATGGCATGGGGAAGCTAGGAGGGCAAGAATTAAACTTCTCTTCCGATATTGACCTTATTTTTGTTTTTCCGGAATCAGGTGAAACCCAAGGTGTTAGGCGCAGTATTGATAACCAAGTGTTTTTTACTCGTCTTGGACAAAAACTTATTACCGCATTGCACCAAAAAACGGCTGATGGCTTTGTTTATCGCGTTGATATGCGCCTTAGACCTTTTGGCGAAAGCGGCCCTTTGGTGTTGTCATTTAATGCCATGGAAAACTATTATCAAGATCAAGGGCGTGACTGGGAACGTTACGCAATGCTAAAAGCACGCTTGATTGGTCAAGGGAAATATCACGGGCAACTAACCCAAATGCTTCGCCCGTTTGTGTATCGTCGTTATATCGATTTTAGTGTTATTGATAGCCTACGACGTATGAAAGCGATGATTGCCCAAGAGGTTAGACGTAAGCAACTTAACAATAATATTAAGCTTGGTGCTGGCGGTATTCGGGAAGTAGAGTTTATCGTGCAAGTTTTTCAAATGATCCGTGGTGGTCGTGTTGCTGAATTGCAACATCGAAACTTATTAACAGTGCTGCCTTTACTGGTTAAGCACGGCGAAGTAAATCAGCAAAGTGCGCAAGTGTTAACCAACAGTTATCGTTTTTTACGTCGTGTTGAAAATATTATTCAGGCGCTGAATGATCAGCAAACGCAAACTTTGCCTGATACAGAGTTAGATCAGCAACGCTTAGTCAAAATTCTTAATGAGGAAAACTGTACTAATTGGTCGAGTTTCCTCGAACAATTAGTTGTTCATATGCAGGGCGTGCATCATCAATTTGGTGAACTCATTGGTGAAGAGAGCCCTAATCGTCAGGCCATTGATCAATACTGGACAACATTATGGGATAGCCAATGGAGTGATGAAGAATCAATTGCTTGGATAGCGCAATCTCCACAGTTGTTAAATATAAGTGATGAAAGCGCTTGTTGGGATAATGAAAACTTGTGGCGAGCGTTGAAAGATTTCCGCAGTGAAATGAGTAAGCGCAGCATGGGAAATCGAGGACGACAAGTACTTGATAAATTGATCCCAAGCCTTATTTGGCATATCGCAAATTTAAAACTTACCGAACAATCTTTAACGCGAGTGCTCACGGTGTTAACAACGGTAGCAACTCGAACTGCTTATTTGGAATTATTGTTTGAAAATGAAGGGGCGTTAAAGCATTTAATTCATTTGTGTCACAACAGTAGTTGGGTGGCGGAACATATTGCAAAATTTCCAATACTACTGGATGAATTAATTGACCCTAAACTCTTTCATCAAGCACCACAGCTAAGTTCTTATGTGGCAGAACTTCGTGAACTGATGCTTAGAGTGCCCGAGGAAGATCAAGAAGCTCAAATGATCACCTTACGCCAATTTAAGCAAATTAAACAATTACGAATTGCTGCAGCTGACATTTCAGGTATTTTGCCAATAACTCAAGTAAGTGCTCACCTAACGGCATTAGCAGAAGCCATGGTAGAAGAAGTGGCTAATTTGGCATGGCAGCAATTAAGCCAGCGCTTTGGTGTACCGCTAGGCAAAGTTAACTCAATGGATAAAGGCTTTGCCATTATTGGTTACGGTAAAGTCGGTGGTATTGAATTAGGTTATAGCTCTGATTTAGATTTAGTTTTTGTGCATGATGCTGATTTGGCGGAATTGACCACAGGAGAAAAGCAAATTTCTACTGGGCAATTTTACCTTAAGCTGGCGCAGCGTATGATGCATCTATTTAATACCCGCATGGCAAATGGCATTTTATATGAATTAGACATGCGTTTAAGACCATCTGGTAATGCAGGCTTATTAATGGTGCACATTGATACCTTTGCGCATTATCAAAATCAAGACGCTTGGACGTGGGAACATCAGGCACTAGTGCGTACACGGGTTATTTTCGGCAGTGACTTATTGAAGCAACGTTTTGCAGAAATAAAACGACAAGTGTTATCAAGTGAGCGTGATAGCGCAGCATTGCTTGAAGATGTATTAAAAATGCGTGATAAAATGCGTAAGCATCTAGATAAATCAACCGAATTTCTAGTTGATATCAAGCAAGGACGTGGTGGTTTGGTTGATATTGAATTCTTAGTACAATATTTGGTGTTGGCTTTTAGTCACCAATATCCAAACCTGAGTGACCATTCAGATAATATTAGTTTGCTTGCAGAATTAGCATCAATAGCCGTGATTAGTAAACAAGAGCAAAGCTGTCTAGTTGATAACTATTGCAAACTACGTGATTTTGGTCACCATGCTACTTTGCAAAATAGCGACCAAATGATCAATACAGCACCTTTTGAAAAAGAGCATCAAGATGTACTGCCTATTATTGAAAAATTCTTCAATAAGAATAATGTGCTGACGTTAGCGACCCGATGTAGGTAGTAATATACATTCGTTTGATAAATATGGAATGCTATATTCAATTAAAACAATTGCCCGTTGTTTATTACAAAAATAAATACTTAGGCCATTTTCGAAATGGCCTGCAATGGCGTTACCGACTTGGTATGCGGTAGTGAGGATGTTTTTATTAACGCGAAAAGCATCTTTGACAAGAAAGTCTCGGTTAAGCCACCAAATTACTTCTAAGCCATTTTCTTGGGAGTATTGCGATAGCTTTTGAAACAAAGTTTCACCTAATCTAAAAGGGTGACTGTCTGTTTTACCTGTCCAATTTTTTCGTAGTGGTCGCGTAATGAGACGGCGAGCTTCCAATATTTTTTCCAAGTCACCTTTGGGATCAGGTAGGTAAACAATATTGTTTCTAATTTTAGGGCCTTTCTCGTCATCGCCATGTAAATTAGCATAAAATCGAGAAAGTCCATCGGCAGCAGCATTTTTGCTTTTGGTAGGGCGAACAACTGACTTTTCTTTTTGCTCGATAACAGCAGGTACTGATTGCTGTGAATCGACATTTGCTACTTCAGAAATTTCGTCGGCTGCTTCCTGACTAAGGGAAAATAGTAACTCTTGGTTTTGCAATAACGCTGTTGCTAAGGCGACAAGAATCGCCCCTAAAATAATGTTTCGTAGCCAAAAATTCATAAGTCATTTATATTTATGTTACATCTTTGACTACACCATATCGAACAATACTTATTTATACAATGATGGGTCGTCTTCATTTGGACGAGTTTTAAAGCGACGGTGCAACCACATATACTGCTCTGGCTTTACCATTATTGCTTTCTCTAACTCTTGGTTTACTCTCAATACATCAGCAGTATCGTCACCAATAGGAAAGTTCTCTAACATTGGTTTAATTTCTAATGTATAGCCACTGCCATCGTCATTACGGGTTGGTATTAACATATGTGTTTGCGTGTTTTTTTGGCGCGCGAAAATGAGTGTGCCCGTTGTTGAGGCAGCATCTGGCACAGCAAAGAAAGGTACAAATACGCTACGATTGCGACCATAATCTTGATCAGGTAGATAAACACAGGCTTCGCCATCATGCAAAGCACGAATTAAACCTTTTACATCACGTTTGCCTAGCATGTATTTATTAGAACGGCCACGACCACGAAATTGAAAGTATTCCATTAGCTGGTTATTGTGCGGGCGATAAAACACTACCATAGGATGGCTATAACCAATGCCACGGCAGCTGATTTCAGCACTTAAGTAATGCATGGCTAGCAATAATATGCCTTTACCTTCTTGTTGAGCTTTTTCAATATGCTCTAAACCAATAACTTTGGTTTTACGTTTTACCCGCCAATTTGGCCACCACCAGCCCATACCTGTTTCAAGCAGTGCAATACCGGTATTCTCGAAATTACGCTTTAGCATTATTTGACGATCTTCATCAGTCATATCAGGGAAGCATAACTCAATGTTCCTTAGGGCAACCTTTTTGCGACTGGAGCCTAGCTTAAATAACAAGCGTCCGATCATTTTGCCAAGAAAAAGCTGAAACCGATAAGGCAACCAAGAAATACTGTAGAGAATAAACACTCCAAGCCAAGTCAGCCAATACTTAGGTAATAGGTATGATATTTTAAAATTTGGTTGTAAAACTTTATTTTTACTCACGGGATGATTTCAACTCATTGAATTGCTTGTGTTACAATATTGCTTATTATATCTGTTATAGGGTACAGGATGAAAGTAGATATTCCCGCTTTTGATAAAGCGCGTGTTTTAGTTGTTGGCGATATCATGCTAGATCGCTATTGGTATGGGCCTACACAGCGTATTTCTCCGGAGGCGCCGGTACCTGTTGTTAAAATTCAGCAAGATGAAGACCGTCCCGGTGGTGCAGCAAACGTAGCATTAAATATTGCTTCATTAAATGGCAACGTGACTTTAGCTGGCATTACGGGAGAAGACGAAGCATCAAGCACGTTAAAAACTCACTTATCAGCGATGAATATTGATTGCCAATTTTTACAATCTGCAGCTCACCCGACCATCACTAAACTACGCGTACTAAGCCGTAATCAACAGTTACTGCGTTTAGATTTTGAAGAATCATTTGCTGAAATTGATAAGCAACCATTAATTGAGCAAACCAAAGCCTTAATAGCAAACCACGACTTATTACTTTTGTCAGATTATGACAAAGGTACGCTTTCTGATGTTCAAGCCTTAATAAAAGCAGCTAACGAGCACAATGTTCCAGTATTAGTTGACCCTAAAGGAACTGACTTTGCTCGCTATCGAGGTGCAACGTTAATTACGCCTAATTTGTCTGAGTTTGAAGCTGTTGTTGGACATTGTAAAACTGAAGCTGAAATTGTTAGTAAAGGCCAAGCGTTATTAAAAGAGCTAGATTTAACCGCAATGTTAGTCACTCGCAGTGAACAAGGTATGACTTTACTACGACATGGTCATGAAGAATTCCATTTACCGACACAAGCTCGAGAAGTTTATGATGTAACAGGGGCTGGAGATACGGTTATTGCGACGCTTGCTTTAGCCATTGCTGCAAACGCCGACTTTACACAAGCTAGTGCATTAGCCAATATTGCTGCTGGTATTGTCGTAGGTAAGCTAGGCACTTCGACAGTAAGTGAAGCAGAATTAAGTGCAGAGCTAACGTCAGGTCAAGAAAGTGGTTTTGGTGTGTTATCGGAAGAGCAGTTAAAAATTGCTGTTGAATTGGCGCAAGCGCGTGGCGAAAATATAATTATGACTAATGGTTGTTTTGATATTTTGCATGCGGGACATGTTTCATATTTAAATACCGCTAAAACGTTGGGTAGCCGACTTATTGTTGCGGTAAATAATGATGCATCAGTGACAAGATTAAAAGGCGTAGGTAGACCAGTAAACCCTGTAGATCGCAGAATGGCGGTATTAGCGGGTTTAGGCGCTGTTGATTGGGTTGTGCCATTTAGTGAAGACACGCCACAACGTTTAATCGCTAATATTTTGCCAAACACCTTAGTTAAAGGCGGTGATTATAAAGTTGAAGACATTGCCGGTGGGGCTGAAGTTATTGCCGCAGGTGGTGATGTGAAAGTACTTAACTTTGAAGATGGTATTTCAACTACAAAAATAATCAATGCCATAAGGCAAGAAGACTAGTTTTATTTAGGTAATAAAAAAGCAGCATAAATGCTGCTTTTTTGTATTTTATATTACATTCACAATACTCTTAAATGCCATGAATGTAACACTACCAAACTTATTTTGCTGCCATCAAACCTTTGTTGATGTCTTTTAAGTCTTGGTCTGTAATGGTACCGCCAGCTCGTTTTAGCGCTAATACGTTTTGAATATAAGTATAACGCGTTGAAGATAAGTTTCTTTTTGCGTTATAAAGGTTACGAGTACTGTTCAATACATCAACAATAGTACGAGTACCTACTTCAAAACCAGCTTCTGTTGCTTTCAATGCACTTTCAGCACTGACTACTGCTTGTTCTAATGACTTGATAGCAGAAACGGCAGCAATTACTGTGTTGTAGGCGTTACGAGTATTACGTACAACATTACGATGTGATTGCTCTAAGTTTTGGCTAGCAACAACATAGTTACTCTGCGCTTGGCGTACACTACTTGAAATTGCACCACCAGAATAAATTGGCACTGTTAATGTAATACCAATTGATTGGCTATCAAGAGCGGTTGTATTAACATTGTTAAAGTCGCTGTCAGAAGAGCTGAAACTACCACTTAAATCAAGTGATGGATAATGACCCGCTTTAGCGATATTGATATTTTCTTTAGCGATATCAACATTAATTTTTTCAGCAATTAAATCTAAATTTTTCGCTTCTGCCGTTTGTTGCCATTCATTAGCGCTATCAGGAGAAGGGCGAGAAGTGCCAAAACGCTCAGTATTCAATATACTTAAATCACGAGGATAAATATTGGTTATAACTCGTAAGGCTTCTTCAGAATTAAATACGTTATTTTCTGCTCTTATCTCATCAGTTACCGCATTATCATATTGCGCTTGTGCTTCATGTACATCAGTAATGGCAGTTAAACCAACAGAAAATCGTTGTTTAGTTTGCTCGAGCTGACGTTCAATAGCAGCTTTTTCAGCAATTGAGAACTCTAAATCATCTTTAGCGCTTAGCACGTTAAAGTAAGCTTCGGTTACTCGCACAATTAAATCTTGTTTGGCGACTTGATAAGATATGTCACTTTGATGAGCTAATTTTTTAGCATTATCTAATCGTAACCATGTTGAATGACGGTACAACTCCATGCTTAATGTTGCGCCGTAAGTAAAGTTTTCAGAGTCAGTACTTATTACGTTGCCTAATGTATTAAAGCTTTCGCTTTCGCCATCAGTATATGACGCAGAGCCACTAATTTGTGGTAGTAAAACTGCACGCGCTTGTTCAATACCTTCTTCGGTTGCTAAATATTGCGCATGAGCCCCAAGAACAACCGGATCATTCGCTTGTGCTTGCTGATATACTGATAATAAATCTTCGGCATTAGCTAAAGAGCTACTTGCAGCACAGGCAAGGCCAATGAATAGTGCGGTTATTGTTTTTCTCATGTTGGAGCGATCCCTTTATTATTGAACTTATACCAAACTGGCTAATAAATTTATTTGATATTACTTGTATTTTTCTAATTGTAACTATCTTATCGTGAATAAGGAATTAGCTAAATAAAATAAGTGTTTACCGAAGTATTCTAGTGTAACAAAATGTTAAGTGCTAGTGTACTTAGTAAATCATAGTCAATTTTTCTCAAAGTCACTAAGGGCTTGCATATGAAGCAAACAAAAGCGTCGCTGCTACGCTTTAACATTGATGATGTCGAGGTCGTTGAAAAAACAAGAAAGTACCAGGGTTTTTTCGCACTTGATGAATACAAATTTCGTCATAAACTTTACCGTGGTGGTTTCAGTGAGGTATTGACCCGTGAGGTATTTGAACGAGGCGATGCGGTTGCCATATTACCTTACGACCCGGCAACAGATTCTATTGTACTTATTGAACAATTTCGCCCTGGGGCACTTCGCAGTGAACATGGTCCGTGGCAATTGGAATTAATTGCGGGCATGTTTGGCGCTAATGAACAACCTATTGAAGTGGCAATACGAGAAGCAAAAGAAGAAGCTAACTTGGTAATATTACCTGATAACGTTACAAAAATTATGAACTACCTATCGAGCTCTGGTGGCATGAGCGAATGTATTCATCTTTATTGTGCGAGTGTTGATAGCAGCAACCTTTCAGGTGTTTATGGTTTAGAAGAAGAAGGTGAAGACATACTGGTGCACGTTGTTGCTCGAATACAAGCACTCGCTTTATTAGAATGTGGAAAAATCACCAATGCTGCTACCATTATTGCGTTACAATGGTTGCAACTTAATATTGATAAATTGAAGTAAAAGTTAGCATAAAATGTCAGTTGCCATTAAAAAATATCGCCCCCATTTACCCACATTAATGTCGCTATGCGATATTAATTATATGTTGTTGTTACGTATTCTTGCTGATAAAGAGCAAGTTGGTGAAGAGCGTTGTTTTTTTATTTCTGATTTTTTAAGTTACCGCGTGGTGATTAATGAAGTCACACGTTATACAACCTTGCTGACTATCAACCAAGAAGCCAATATTAATGGTTATAATTTAGCGTCATTATTTCGACCTAAAATGGTTGTGCGCTTATATCATGATGCTCGTATGGCAGAAGTTATTAGTAATCAAGATGTGAATCAGATTAAACCAAGATACGATTATCCCAATGACAAAATGCATTTACCTGATGAAAAACAGCAAATAAATTTTTTCTTAAAAGAATGGCTACAACTATGTTTGCAGCTTGGACAAGTTCACGTTAATAAAGTTAAAAACAGATAATTTTATGTCAAAAGAATTTATCGTCGTACAAATAAGTGATAGCCATTTATTTGCTGATACGTCAGGGCTACACCACGACACCAACGTTTATCAAAATTTAATTAAGGTATTGCAAAATATAAAGCAATTGCCGCATGTTGATATCATCGTATTCACTGGTGATTTAACGCAAGATCATACCGATGCTTCTTATCAACTTTTTGTGCAAGCGTTTAACGCATGCGAAATAATAACGCCAGTTTACTATTTAGCAGGAAATCATGATGAGCCAAAGTTATTAAATCATTATTTAGCATCAACACCTTTTTGCTCAGAAAAAGTTATTGAAACAAAGCATTGGCAAATATTGCTAATAGAGAGCAAAAGCGACACGCCTGCGGGTGAAGTAACTCAACAACAATTTAGTCAAGTTGCTAATGCTATCAATGCTAAAAAGTCACAGTTATTGTTAATGCATCACCACCCCGTTGATGTTGGTTTTTTTATTGACCAGCATGGTTTGAATAATCAGCAGAAATTTCGTGACTTTATTGATGTTTTTCCTACTATTGCTGCCGTTGGCTGTGGTCATATTCATCAAGCGCTGAGTTTACCGGTGGCATTGACAAAAAGAATGCTGAATTTATATAGTTGCCCTGCAACGTCTATTCAGTTTGATGTCACCAGCGCAACTGTTGCTAAAAATAGTCAAGGCCCTGGTTTTCGTCAATTCATTTTAAAAGCAGATAAGCAATTATTTACTGACGTTACTTTTATTTAACTGCCGCGAAGGACATGCTACTCATGGTAAACTTATTATATATTCATGGTTTTAATTCATCACCGCAGTCGATGAAAGCAAAACTGACTAAAGCATATTTTGCAAAGCACCATTCAAATGTGAAGGTTCATTTTCCGCAGTTATTGTCTTCACCTAATGCTGCCATTGCGCAATTAGAAGCGATAATTGATAGTAATGAAAACAGCACATGGCTAATCATGGGCTCGTCATTAGGCGGATACTTTTCAACTTATTTAGCTGAAAAATATAAAGCACAGGCGGTGCTTATTAATCCTGCAGTAAAGCCATATGAATTACTTAGTGACATCATCGGAGAACAAATAAATCCTTATACACAGGAGTGTTATCAGGTAAAGGAGCAACACATTGTCGATTTACAGTTACTTGAACAAGAAAATATTTCTAAAAATAACTACTTGGTCATGGTACAAACTGGCGATGAAGTGTTAGATTACCAACAAGCCGTTGAAAAATACCAGCATTGCCAATTGGTAGTGCAGAAAGGTGGCGATCATAGCTTTATCGACTATGAAACTATGCTTCCTGAAATTGCAGTATTTTTTAATTTAGAATCGAAATAGATTAATAATGATTAGAACAATTAAATGAGCGAACAATATAACTCCGACTCCATTGAAGTTCTCAGTGGCTTAGATCCGGTACGTCATCGTCCGGGTATGTATACAGATACCAATCGTCCTAACCATTTAGGTCAAGAAGTCATTGATAACTCTGTCGATGAAGCGCTTGCTGGGCATGCACAAAATATCACCGTTATTCTTGATAAAGACCAGTCACTAGAAGTTATTGATGATGGTCGAGGAATGCCAATTGATATTCACCCTGAAGAAGGGGTTTCTGGTGTTGAGCTGATATTTTGTAAATTGCATGCTGGTGGTAAGTTTTCTAATAAAAACTATCAATTTTCTGGTGGTTTACACGGCGTAGGTATTTCCGTTGTTAACGCCTTGTCAACACGTGTCGATGTTGCGGTTCGACGTGACAGTAAAGTCTATGAAATGGCTTTTGAAAATGGTCATAAAGTTGAAGAGCTAAGAGAAACTGGCGTTGTTGGTCGCAGAAATACCGGTACTCGGGTGAAATTTTGGCCGGATGCGAGCTATTTTGATTCTGCTAATTTTTCTGCTCGTCGTTTAGTACATTTACTTAAAGCAAAAGCGGTTTTGTGCCCTGGCTTAACCATTAAGTTTCATGACAAAAATGATGATGCGAAACATCAATGGTGTTATGAAGACGGTTTAGTCGATTATTTAAAAGAGTCAGTTAAAAGCTTTGAAAGCTTACCCGAAGAACCTTTTGTAGGTAGCTTTACTTCACAGCATGAAGCGGCGGATTGGGCCGTTACTTGGTTACCTGAGGGCGGCGAGTCAGTTGGTGAAAGTTACGTAAACTTGATCCCAACAATTCAAGGTGGTACCCATGTCAATGGTATGCGCCAAGGCTTGCTTGAGTCTATGCGTGAATTCTGCGAATTTAGGAATTTAGTGCCTCGTGGCGTTAAGTTAACTCCTGATGATATATGGGATAAATGTTCTTATATATTGTCAGTTAAAATGGAAGACCCGCAATTTGCTGGGCAAACAAAAGAGCGGTTATCGTCTCGCCAGTGTGCGGCATTTGTTACCGGTGTTGTTAAGGATGCATTTAGCCTTTGGTTAAATGAACATACAGAAATTGCAGAAGCCTTAGCGGAGTTCTGTATTTCGAATGCCCAACGTCGATTACGTGCGAGTAAGAAAATCATTCGTAAAAAAGTGACGCAGGGGCCTGCTTTACCTGGGAAGTTAACCGATTGTGGCAGCCAAGATATTGCTCGTACTGAATTATTTTTGGTTGAGGGTGACTCGGCAGGCGGTAGTGCTAAACAAGCACGGGATCGTGAAATACAGGCGATTATGCCGCTGCGAGGTAAAATACTAAATACCTGGGAAGTTGAATCGGGGCAAATACTTGCTTCACAAGAAGTACATGATATTTCAGTGGCATTAGGTATTGACCCTGACACCGAAGATTTATCGGGTTTACGTTACGGTAAAATATGTATTCTTGCTGATGCTGACTCAGATGGTCTTCATATTGCCACATTACTGTGTGCATTGTTTACTCAGCACTTTTTACCTTTAGTGCAAGCGGGCCATGTATATGTTGCTATGCCGCCTTTATATCGTATTGATGTCGGTAAAGAAGTTTTCTATGCTTTAGATGAAGAAGAAAAAGACGGCATTCTAGATCGTATTGAAGCGGAGAAAAAACGCGGTAAAGTCAATGTTCAGCGCTTTAAAGGCTTGGGTGAAATGAACCCATTACAATTGCGTGAAACCACTATGGATCCTAATACCCGTCGTTTAGTGCAGTTAACTGTCGATGAACACTCGGAAACTATGGAATTAATGGACATGCTTTTATCGAAGAAGCGCAGTGGCGACCGCAAGGTTTGGCTACAATCGAAAGGTGACTTGGTTGAACTCGAATAGTAGTTCAAGCCACTTTATTCACTGATTATTGACATTAAATAGTCAGTTAATAAAAGTGACGTTGATTTAAGAAGGTATAGACTTATTTGCTATACCTTTTTTATTTTCACAATAGGAATATTATGATTGAACATCGTGAGTTGCGTAGTATTTGCCATGCCTCAATTGGCATCAATAACTTGGTAAAGGCAAAAGCTTTTTATACGCCAATATTAAAAATATTAGCGATAGAGCTAGTAAGTGAATACGAGCATGCTGCCGCTTATGGCAAAGGTTACCCTGAATTTTGGCTACAACGACCTTTTAATCAAGCGCCGGCAAATAGCGGTAACGGTGTTCACTTTGGTTTTGTCGCGTTAAGTCGGCAGCAAGTTGATGAATTTTATCAAATGGCGTTATCTTTAGGTGGCCAATGTAATGGTGCTCCGGGCGCAAGGCCTGATTATGGCGAACCTTACTACGGTTGCTTTATAAAAGATTTAGAAGGTAACAATATTGAAGCGAGTTACTGGCACGTTGAAGAAAAGTAATTTTTTGCAGAATATCTTGTGCTGTGAAGTCACTGATAATTCGATTAAAAATAACAGTTTAATATTTAGTTAAATTCGTTTTATACTGTAAATCGCTATAGTTGCTGGAGCGCGGCATTTGTCAAAAGAGTTTCTTAAATTAACCGTTCAAAATTATAGCCAAATTTTCTTTCTTTTATTGTTAATATCTTGTAAATCAAATGCTTTGCAATCAGTGACTAAAAGTGACTTTGACTCCTTTATACAAAAGGCTGAGTTGCTTATTGATAGTGATCCTAAAGCGGCATTGTTTTTACTGAACTCCTACCAAGGTGATGTAAGTTCTCAGCCTATTACCAGTCAGGTTAATTATTATCGCATTCAATCTGAAGCGTACTCCGACCAATCACTTTATAGCTTAAGTAAAGAATCAGCAGAAACCGGCTTAAAACTCGCTAAAAAGATGAGTAGTCCGAGTATTTTTATTGCTGAACTTGCTTTTACTAAAGGTTTTGCAATGGAAAGCCTTGGTGACTTAACTAGTGCATTAGAGCTTTATCAAAATGGTTTAGATGTTGCTCGTTCAATGGATAACCAAGAGTTTATTGCTCGAGGGTTTATAAATATTGGGGCGATATACTATTTGCGTAAAGATTTTAAACAGTCTTTAATTGCGCTTAATCAAGCATTGAAATTAGCTAATATTCTTGAAGATGAAGCGCTGCTTGGGGATATTACCAGCGAACTAGGCATTTTGTATGGGCACTTAGGTGAAGAAAATCACGCAAATCAATTTTTTCAGCAGTCATATCAACACTTTAAAAATGCAGGCAAACATAATTATGCGTTAAATAGCTTGCATAATGTTGCGATTAATCATGCCAATGAAAAGCGCTTTGAACAAGCAATAGCGGTTTATCGAGTGTTAGAAAGTGAAATTCAGCCAAAAACCAGTAATCAATTTATTTCAGGCGTTTATCGTGATTTAGCGTGGGCATTACTCAACCAAGAAGACGCTGATACTGAGAATGCTTACCGTTATATTTTACTTGCTGGCGAGTATGCCAAAGAAGTAGAGCACCATTTTGTAAAATTACAGTATCTTATTGATAAGGCATATATCTTAGAGAAAATGGCTCGTTATGAAGAAGCTTTATTAAATGTTGAACAAGCTCAAGCGTTGTTCGAATTAAAGGCTAGCAGCATTTACGATACCAGTGAACTTAATATATTGTCGTTAAAAGCCAAATTGTATTACACCCTAGGCCAATATAATGAAGCTAGACGTATTCAAGAACGATATTTTACCAAATATATTGCTTACAAAGAGTCACGTGATACCTCAGAAATTGATGAGTTGAGATTACAATATGACAGTGAAACGGCCGAGCGACAAAAAGATATTCTTCAGAAAAAGCAAAGTCTTCAAGATTTTCAGCTACAACAATTAACGCAAGAAGCGAATAACCGTAAAATGCTCGCAGCTTCATTTGCCATTTGCATTTTAGTATTAGCTTGGTTTTTACACCGTATTGTTAAAGGGCAAAAAAAACTAATTACGGCAACAAGAACCGACAGTTTAACAGGGATATTAAATCGTCGTCGGATATTGCAAATTGCTGAGCAAAGTTTTGATGAGGCGAAAACTGGCCAGCAAGCTTTTAGCATTTGTATGATTGATATTGATTTTTTCAAAAAAATCAATGACCAATTTGGCCATCAAGCTGGCGATGGCGCATTGCGAGAAGTTGCAGAATACGGACAAGCCGAAATGCGATCAAGCGATGCTTTTGGTCGTCTTGGTGGTGAAGAGTTTGTTGCCTTACTACCAAATACTGAGTACGACGAGGCCTTTGAAGTTGCACAACGTGTTAGAGAGCGTATCGAAACAGCAACATGGCGAGCCGCTGAAATAAGTGAGCTAACGGTAAGTGTTGGTGTATCGACCTATAAGCAGGAAAACTATAATGACTTTAAAGCCTTGTTAAAAGCAGCAGACGAGCACCTTTTACAAGCCAAAAATGCTGGTCGGAATAAGGTGATTTAGTATGAGTATGAACTTTATCATCAAGATGTTCATTGTTTGCTTTATCGTAGAGGCACTGCTGAATAATGCTTTTGCAAATGATATTGCAGGCCAAGAGCAAGTTTTTAACGACTTTAATACCTCGTTAACGAAACAAAAAGATGTCACGGCTACGTTTTCTATAAATCAAAAAATTCTTTCGCTAAAAACTCTTAGTGAATACGACATTGCTGCAGCACGAACAAAGATACAGGAATTGCAGCAAATAGGGTTAGAGCTTAATCAAGCGGAATACTATTTATTACATGTTATTCGCGCCAATATAGCTAATGTGAAAGGACAGGAACATAAAGTGGTTAATTGGCTCAATAAAGCCATAAAGTTAGAGCCTTACCTCAGTGAAAAGCAATTAAACTCACCTGAATTTGCTAGTGCATATTTAGTGCTCACCGATATTTATCATCGACAGGGGGCATATCAAAAAGCATATGATAGTAAGAAAAAATACTTTAAAAAGTACTCCGGCCATTTAAAATTACAAAACTCATTACGCATGAAGCGTTTAAATGAAAAGTATCAAATGGCAAAGAAGCATGAAGAAAATGAATTACTGGAACAAAATAGTGAATTAAAACGTTTAGCGTTGGCGCGCGTTGAGTCACAACGAAATAAGCAAAATTTCAATGTTGCCGTAACGTTAATTGCCGGGCTGCTGTTCTTTTTTCTCCTATTACGTCAGTTTAAAATTCGTCGAGCATTAAAAATATTGGCTAAAACAGATAGCCTAACAAACCTGGCTAATCGTAGAGCATTTTTTGCCAATGGCTATAGCTATATGGAACGTGCACTGAAAGAGCAAAGCGAGCTGTGCGTGTTAGTGATAGATATTGATAACTTTAAACAGGTTAACGATAATTTAGGCCACGATGTTGGTGATAAGGCTATTTGCTATGTCGCTGAGCTTGCAAGTGAAACCATGCGTTCGCGAGATATTCTTGCGCGCATTGGTGGTGAAGAGTTTGCTGCTATATTACCTGATGCAAATGTCGGACAAGCACGAGCAATTGCTGAGCGAATACGAGAAAAAATTCAACAGAGTAACGCTGTTGAATTACAAGGTTTACCTATTACCGTGAGTATTGGCTTAGCAAGCATTAACGATGGTAATAAGAATTTTGACCATTTATTACATATTGCTGATGTTGCCATGTATCAAGCCAAAACAAATGGTCGAAATTGTGTCTGCAATTACCAGCCAAGTAGCACTGAATAATCATTATCTCCTAATTGCCGCAATATTATCGTATGAAAGTATTTTTTCCACACCGATAATCAGCTAAGCTAGCGATAGAATCATAACAACAAAAAATTCGATTAATATCTAACCGTTAATCGACCTTTTTAGGAAAATACTTCATGTCAGATGCGATCGACTTTAGTTTAGACGGTATTGAACAACGCCCTTTAAAGCAGTTTACCGAAGAAGCTTATTTAAATTACTCGATGTATGTCATTATGGATCGAGCCTTACCGCATATTGGTGATGGCTTAAAGCCAGTGCAACGTCGAATTGTTTATGCCATGTCAGAGCTAGGTTTGTCTGCATTAGCTAAATATAAAAAATCAGCACGTACCGTTGGTGATGTATTGGGTAAATTCCATCCTCATGGTGACTCTGCTTGTTATGAAGCCATGGTGTTAATGGCGCAACCTTTCTCATACCGTTATCCATTGGTTGATGGTCAAGGAAACTGGGGGGCTCCGGATGATCCTAAGTCATTTGCTGCCATGCGTTACACCGAAGCGCGTTTATCCCGCTTTAGTGAAGTCTTATTAGCTGAATTAGGACAAGGCACGGTTGATTGGACGCCTAATTTTGATGGCACCATGAAAGAACCAAAAACCTTACCTGCACGCTTACCGCATATTCTACTTAATGGTATTACAGGTATAGCGGTTGGTATGGCAACCGATATTCCTCCACATAATGTTCGAGAAGTTGCGGCAGCATGTGTGCATCTTATAGAGCAGCCTAAAGCGGAACTAGGCGATATTTTAGAAATTGTTAAAGGTCCTGATTACCCAACTGATGCAGAAATAATTACCCCTAAAGCTGACATCGAAAAAATTTACCAAACCGGCAAAGGCAGCATTAAAATGCGTGCTGTTTATGAAATATTGCATGGTGAAATCGTTATTACGTCATTACCACACCAAGCGTCTGGTGGTAAAATTCTTGAACAAATAGCTAATCAAATGCAGGCGAAAAAACTGCCTATGGTGGTTGATTTACGTGATGAATCTGATCATGAAAATCCGATTCGTTTAGTCGTTGTTCCACGTTCTAATCGTGTTGATATTGAACAGTTGATGCAGCACTTGTTTGCCACGACTGATTTAGAGAAAAATTTCCGTGTTAATTTAAACATGATTGGCTTAAATAATAAGCCAGCCGTGAAAGATATTAGAACCATACTAAGTGAGTGGTTAGAGTATCGACGTGAAACGGTTCGCCGTCGTTTACAGTATCGACTTGATAAAGTATTGGCACGTTTACATTTGTTAGATGGTTTATTAATTGCTTACTTAAATATTGATGAAGTAATAGAAATCATCCGAAATTTTGATAATCCGAAAGCGGAATTAATCTCACGCTTTGATTTATCAGAGCGCCAAGCAGAATCAATATTAGAAATTAAACTTCGTCAATTAGCCAAACTTGAAGAAATTAAAATTCGAGCTGAGCAAGATGAATTAAATATTGAACGTGAATACCTTGAAAAAATACTCAGCTCTAAAGCTCGTATGAATACCTTAATGAAAAAAGAGATCCTCGAAGCGGCGGAAAAATACGGAGATGATCGCCGCTCTGTGATCATTGAGCGAACAGAAGCTAAGGCATTATCTGAGAAAGACTTAATGCCAAGTGAAGCGGTAACTGTTGTTGTTTCTGAAAAAGGTTGGGCACGCTGTGCTAAAGGTCATGATATTGATGCAACCGCATTAAGTTATAAGTCGGGTGATGAGTATTTATGTGCCGCTAGAGGGCGCAGTAATCGCCCTGTGGTATTTATTGACTCATCCGGTAGGGCATATGCCACCGATGCACATAGTTTGCCTACGGCTCGCAGCCAAGGAGAGCCATTAACGGGGCGTTTTAATTTAGCCAGTGGTGAAAACTTCGAAAAAGTATTGATGGCTGAAGATGAGCAGCAATACTTATTGAGCAGTGACGCCGGTTATGGTTTCGTTGGTAGTTTTGCCGATATGGTTAGTCGAAATAAAAATGGTAAGGCACTGTTAAGCTTATCGGTAGCGGCAAAAGTAATGACGCCACGAGTTATTAGTGATTTTGATGGCGAACTTGTTCTTTCAATTACCTCTGAAGGGCGCATGTTAGTCTTCCCAATTAAAGACTTACCGGTGCTAAGCAAAGGTAAAGGTAATAAAATTATTAATATTCCTTCCGCACGCGCAAAAACAAGGGAAGAATTTGTTACTTTACTTGAAGTGCTGCCACCTGAAAGTGCGGTTACGTTGCATGCAGGAAAACGAAAACTAACCCTTAAAGCCAGCGATATAGAACATTATCGTGGTGAACGTGGACGTCGTGGAAACAAACTGCCACGTGGCTTACAGCGCGTTGACCGTATTGTTGTTGAGCAAAGTGGTACTGTTGTCGAAGAAGAACCTAGTGAGTCATAATTACTAACATAGTCAAATTTTATCATGTAGCTGTAATTGGTGATAAAGCCTTAATAATCTCAAGATTGTTAAGGCTTTTCTTTTCATGTGGTTATATTTTATTTTCCATTATTACTGGTTAATAAACTTCAGCTTATTATCCACCTTTGTCATAAAGCTGTCACAAAACTTGCCTAGAATATTTTTCAATTAGGAGAGTTGTGTGATAGAAAATATAAAAGCGATTATTCAAGCCAAAGCAATTATTACGGTGTTTCAACCGATATTTAATATCCAGCAGCAAAGCATTACCGGCTACGAAGCATTAACCCGTGGTCCTGAAGGTAGCCCATTACACTCCCCGGATGTACTTTTTCAGCAAGCGACTCAAGCGGGATTGCTGTCAGAGCTTGAAATACTTTGCCGAGATAGTGCTATAAAACGCTTTGCTGAACTTAAATTGTCGGGAAAATTATTTCTTAATATTAGTCCTTTGGTATTGCTTAATAAAAATCATCCTCAAGGTGAAACCATAAAGTTTGTTGAGCAGGCTGGACTTAATTGTCAGCAAATAGTGATTGAGCTTAGTGAGAAGTACCCATTTCCAAATAATGATACCTTACGTCATGCTTTAGACAAGTATCGCCAATTTGGCTTTAACGTCGCTATAGATGACTTAGGAGCAGGCTACTCAGGCTTAAAGCTTTGGAGTCAGCTATTACCTAATATTGTTAAAGTCGATCGTTACTTTGTTGAAAACTGTCACCGAGATCGTTTTAAGCAAAAGTTCTTGCAAGCCATTTTTGATTTAGCCACTGCCGCAGATGCAGAAATTGTTGTTGAAGGTATTGAATGCCAGCAAGAGTTCGAGTTGTTGCAAAAGCTCGGCATGATACATGCTCAAGGCTTTTATTTAGGGAAGCCGAAGTTAGAGCCGATTAGAGTATACCCTGAACATTTAACGACTCAGTATTGGCATCAACTTCGAGTTCAGTAAACTTGGTATTGTGAGTGCTTAATTGCTGAATTAGCCGACAAAGCTGAGTTATTTTTATGTTCGATAATTGCCGATAATCAAAATACGGGCATATGATGAGTTTCTGCTGAAAATTAATTGCAAAGTCGTGGCTTAACCACGTGCAATTTTCTGCTAGTTTGAGTTGTTCCGCATAGCCCTTACCCAGCACTATATGTATTTTGCTATCTTCACCAACCTCAGCAAGTTTTTCATTAGTGGCAATTTGGGGTGGGGAGAACAGCAGACAATGTTCGTTTTTTTGTAATAATTGTTCATCTCTCAATGCTTGCCAGCTGCTAAAACCCTCAGGCACAAGTTCAAACATCAGCTTGGCATAGACATTAAATACTTTTCGCCAATGATTACCTGTTTCATTGCCAATACGGCTAATTTCACCTCGAGTTATTGTTTCCATGCTAGCTAAGCTTTGATAGTGAGGCAAAGGTGGGCGGTTTTTAATATAAAAATAAATTTTTGCTTGTAGAGCACCTAAGCCGATTACTTTGTTTTTCACGATATTTTTCCAATAAAAAACCCGGTAAATTCCGGGTTTTAGTTGTTTAACTTAACTTTAGTGATTTAGCTTAGCGCTAAGCTAGTTAAAACTCTTCCAACATATATTCTAAAGAATCATCAAATGCTTTGAGATCTTTTTCTAGTTGAAATTTTTCTTTCAGTTGTTCAATTTCACGCCACTTTCTTTTTTTATTATTACTTGAACTTGATTTAGGTTGTGTGCCCAAAGAGTCCAATACTTGTTGAAATTTTGCCATGGTATGCTCCTTTTTTCTACAACTGCACTGTTTAAATATCACAGTTCGTTAAAAAATAGAAACATTATTTTGCATTTTTGTTACAAAATTGGTTTATTCCATCAGTATTACAAATGAAAATTAGCCATAGCCTAAAGCAACGCTAGTAATTGTTGCTCAAGTTTAGCTTGGTCAATCGCGAAGTTACGAATACCTTCTGCTAGCTTTTCAGTCGCCATAGCATCTTGATTCATTTGCCATCTAAATTGTGCTTCTGTTAGTTGTGCTTCGACTGCAATTGCAGGTTGCTCATCAAATAATTTCTGACTAATGGTGTCATTAGAATTAGCAAGTTCATCCATTAAATTAGGGCTTATTGTTAAGCGATCACAACCCGCTAATTCAAGTATTTCACCAATATTACGGAAGCTTGCACCCATCACGACAGTTTTGTAACCTTTTGCTTTGTAGTAGTTATAAATACTGCTGACAGAGATCACGCCTGGATCTTCATTGGCTGAATATTCGCTTTTGCCACTGTCTTTTTTATGCCAATCAAGAATACGGCCAACAAACGGTGAAATTAAGTATATGTTTGCTTCTGCACAAGCTTGTGCTTGGGCAAAGTTAAATAACAGCGTTAAATTACAGTTGATGCCGTCTTGCTCTAGTTGCTCTGCGGCTTTAATGCCTTCCCATGTAGAAGCTACTTTTATCAAGATGCGTTCGTTACTGATCCCTGCTTCATTGTACATAGCGATTAGCTTCTTGCCTTTGTCAATTGATGCTTGCGTATCAAAAGATAGGCGTGCATCAACTTCAGTAGAAATTCTACCCGGAACTATTTTTAATATTTCCAAACCAATAAGTACTGAAAGCTTATCGGCAGCATCAATTACTTGTTGTTCAGCATTATTTGACTGTGATTTTGCCCACTCTACCGATGCGGCGAGTAAATGTTGATAATTTGGTAAAGAAGCAGCCTTTAAAAGCAACGATGGGTTTGTTGTTGCGTCTTGTGGCTGAAATTTGGCTATCGCTTCAATATCGCCTGTATCAGCAACAACGGTTGTCATTGCTTTTAATTGAGAAAGTTGATCGGTCATAACATGTCCCTTGAATTTGATAATGCAATCAAATGAATAATTGAGTAAGTTTTGGTGAAATATTACAACGTTTTTCAAGCAAAATAGGTGAAATTGCTAGGTATCTGTCTTATTCAGTTGTATTTGTATCAAATTTTCATAAATTAGCAAGCATGTTTATGAAATATCTTAGACAAAAAGCGTTGTAAAACTAATATATCAAATGATTATGTAAGGTATGTTACCGCTAGTATTTTTTATCTGGCATTTTGCTATGATATAGTGACTAAAACCACCTTAGCTATGAGTTGAAAAAATTAATGTTGCTTGTTGTTTCTCCCGCCAAAAACCTAGATTATGATTCGCCACTTGCTACTGAGCAGTTTTCACAGCCTGAATTACTTGAGCATAGCCAGTTACTTATTAAGCAATGTAAAAAACTTACACCTGCTGATATTAGTTCGTTAATGGGCATTAGCGATAAGCTAGCAGGGCTTAACGCTGCGCGCTTTGGTGAGTGGGCAACTCCTTTTACTCAAGAAAATGCCAGGCAGGCAATTTTAGCCTTTAATGGTGATGTTTATACTGGTTTAGATGCTAAAAGCTTTAGTGAAAAAGACTTTGCTTTTGCACAGCAGCATATGCGTATTTTGTCAGGGTTATATGGGCTATTAAAGCCATTAGATTTAATGCAGGCATACCGTTTAGAAATGGGCAAAAAACTCGACAATGATCGTGGCAGTAATTTGTACCAATTCTGGGGCGATATTATTACCGAGCATTTGAACGCTGCTATAGAAGCACAGGGTGATAACGTGCTGATTAATTTAGCGTCTAATGAATACTTTAAGTCAGTAAAGAAAAAGTCATTAAAAGCGGAGGTGATAACGCCAGCATTTAAAGATTGGAAAAATGGTCAATATAAAATGATCAGCTTTTTTGCTAAAAAGGCGCGAGGTTTAATGGCGCGTTATATAATCGAGAATCAAATTACTGATGTAGAGCAATTAAAAGGCTTTGATGTTGCCGGTTATCAATACTCAACAGAGTTGAGTAAAGCTAACGATTGGGTATTCACCCGCAAAGAAGCATAAACTCGAATTACATTCGCTTGGCTAATACATCAGTTATCAGTCAAGCGAATATCACACACCTATACGACTTCTTTAGCTCTAATCATATCTCGTGCCTCTTGGCGATTACTTACCTAAATATACATTTCCTCTGCTAAGCTTTGGTTAATCAAAGTTATTAAAGGCTTATAATCACCATGTATGGAATAACGAAATTTAACGCTATTAGATTATTACTTCTTTCCTTAGCATTATCTGCATGTGCAACAATGGGTGGTGGTAGTAATGCTGATAAGCAGCAAGAAATTCTGCAAATGAAAGAGGCGGTATTAACGCAGCTTTTTGCTACTAAACCAGATACTCGTCAGCAATTGAATGCGGCACCAGGTTATGCGGTATTTTCAAACGCAAATATCAACTTGATTTTTGTTGCTGCAGGCACTGGCTACGGTGTTGTAAAGGATATGAAAAATCAAAAGCATACCTACATGAATATGGCTGAAGGAGGAGTTGGTTTAGGTCTTGGTGTAAAGGACTATAGAATTGTTATGGTTTTCCATAGTCGAGATGCGATGAATAACTTTATTAATAGTGGCTGGACGTTTGGCGGCAATGCTGATGCGTCGGCAAAAGCAGGTGACAAAGGTGGTTCGATTGAAGGAGAAGCCTATTATGGTGATGTTACCGTTTATACCTTTACAGAAAGTGGCTTAGCATTGCAGGCGACGATTAAAGGAACAAAGTTTTGGCGCGCAGAAGCTTTGAATTGAGTTAATAGTTACACCTTAAGAGTTAAAAGTTAACGACCAATCCGGTATAGAAATAAGCGCCATTGTAGCCAAAAGGTGCTGAGCGGCGAGAATATTGAAAGACACCATCACTATCAACAATGGTATTGCCTGCATCATCGGTTATTTTTCCTGCTCGCGAGTTACCAATGGTATTTTTATCTGGGTAAACATTAAATAGATTATTACTACCAGCATACAATTCAATGTTAGGAGTTAGTTGATACTCGATACGAATGTCAGTTAATAACTTTGCGCCATAAGTCTGTTTGTCACCGTCGACAACACTATATTTTCCAAAATGGTTTAACGCGAGATTAAAGTGCCAACGCTCAAGTTGATAATTGATATTAGCGTTTATTCGGCTTTCAGGTTGCCAGTCTTCAATGATAGCTATGTCATGTCCAGAGAAAATGTCAGTAACCGCTAAGCTATTTAAGGTACTGTTAGTTGGTGTAAATAAACGCTGCACTTTAGTTTTAGTGAAATTGGCCGCGAAAGTTAAATCGAGTTGTCCCTCTGCTAGCATGGTTTGCCATGTAGCAATAATATCAATCCCCTGGGTTTTACTGTCGACACCGTTTAAAAATACCTGCGCTTTATCAACATTTTCAGCTACTAGTAACTGATCTAAAGTGTGATTTAAGCCAAGACACAAGCCACTGCTGAGTACGATACGGTCGTCTATTTCGATATGATAATAATCTACTGTTAGCGTTAGGTTGTTATCGAAACTGGCGATTGCACCTAGACTTAAATTCTTTGATGTTTCTTCTGCTAACTCAGGAACGCCAATGGCGTTGGCTAAGTTACTGTCATTTCGAAAAGTTGCAACTTTTTGGCCAACAAGTTCGTTGTTCTCGTTAACTAAAAACTGTGTACTGGTGTTGTTAAAGTAGAGTTGTTGCATTGATGGGGCACGAAAACCTGTGCTAATTGCGCCGCGGTAAGTAAGCCAGTTATTACTTTGCCAATGAGCAGCAACTTTTACATTGCTTGAAGAGCCAAAACCATCATAGTCATCAAATCTTGCCGCTGTGTTTACGGATAAGTTAGAAAAAAGTAGCTGTTCCATTTCAAAGTATACTGAACGAACATTTCGTTTCTCGTCTACTGTTGAGCTTGGTGATATACCAGGGAATCCTTGAATACCACCGATTGCATCATTTGGAAATAATGAATGACTAGCTAAGGTGTCGTAATCAAAGTAACTATACTTTTCTCCCGCAGTGACTTGATAGTGGTCTTGCCTTAATTCAAAACCAAGAGCGAGTGTTGCCCAATCAAGATCTTTTCTGATATCGACATTTAATGTTTGTAATGATAGTGCCAGATCGTAGGCGTGAGCATTTTGCGGAATGTTTTCTCGAACTTGTTGAGCTGAGTTATTTTCTTGAAAACGCAGTAAGTTTACATAAGAAGCATTAATAGCATTTTTGGTTTTGTAACTTATTTTATTTTTTCCATAGGTATAGGAAGTGTCAATTGATATACCGCTGTCCAATTCAAAGTTATAGCCAAAATTGAGTGAATAGTCGGTTATATTTGATGATATTTTTGGTAAATAGCCATCGAGCAATGTTGGAAGACTATCTTGTAGTAATGGGTTAGTTTGTTGGTCTTTTGCAGAGCGAAAAAAAGCTGCAGAAGTGTTGTCTCGTGTCGAGTAAGTAGCAAAACCGTATAGCTCTCCAATGTCGGTGCCATAGCCAGCATTAATAACCCAGGCTTGTTGTAAATATTCAGGGTTACCAATTTCAAAGTTTTTACGTTCAGCGTTTATTTCACTTGAATTAGAGGTTACATATTCATTGGTGGTACGTTGTATGCAGCCTTCATAAATACATGAGCCGTCTTGACCTGTGCGGTTTGTTGCCTGATGGTCTGCGACACTGCCAGATAGATTGGCATAACCTTGTTCAAATAATGGTATGTTTTTAGAGAATTCAATTTGTTGGCTTGAACCATCACCTTTTGCGTGCTTTCCGTATGATGCTTCAACATAATCGGTTGAAGTGTCATCTTTAAGGACGATATTGATAACCCCTGCAATCGCATCAGAGCCATATTGTGCTGCCGCTCCATCACGTAAAATTTCAATACGTTTAATCGCTGATGCCGGTATGGCATTTAAATCGGTACCCGCTGTACCACGTCCTACAGAGTTATTAATATGAATTAAACTTGCTTGATGACGACGTTTACCATTAACTAATACGAGTGTTTGGTCGGGACCTAGGCCTCTTAATGTTGCTGGTTGTAATACATCACTGCCATCACTAATAGCTGATTTAGAAAAGTTAAATGAAGGCGCTATCGCTTGTAGCATGTTGCCAACATTGGTGTGTCCTGATTGCTTCAATCGCTTGAATGGCAGAATATCGACAGGAACCGGTAAATCAGTAATTGAACGTCGCGCAGTGCGGCTACCGACAATGGCTATCTTCTCAATACTGCTTGTTTCAGGTGTATCATTAGCGTTGTCGAACGGAGGAGGAATTTCAGTTGTTGGTTGTACATTTACTTTTTTAACTGCAGAAATAGCGATGACATTTTCTTGATTTTTAACAACTTTTAGTCCTGACTTTCGTAATAACTTATGAATAGCAAAGTCAACGGTGTAATAACCTTTGACCTGATTGGTTTGAATGTTTTTGGTTAATTCAAATGAAAATAATATGGTTTGTTGGCTTTGTTTACCAAATAAAATTAAGGCTTGATTAGCATTTTGTTGTTTAATATCGAAATAGACAAGATCTGCAGCTTTACCCATAGAAGAAAAGAGTAAAAAAATCAATGCTGTATGGGTTAACAACGTTTTACGGCTTTGACGAATACTTTTCAAAGTACTTATTAAAGCGAAATAAAGAATAGATGCTATCAATGCTTAAATTCCGAAGCTTTTATTATTTTATACTAACGTAAATTTTGAACACTTAGGCCTATTAAAGCCATTAGGCCGTTCATTTTTCTGCAGTGAAATTATGCTCGATTAAGAGAAAAAGTATTATTACTTACTTTTTGGTAATCAATGGCAAAGTTATAATTTAATGACTGAAGTAAACCATTAATATCGTTGCTTTTAAAATACCCTGATATTTTAAGGTCTGCGATATCATCTGCAATTGGCATAAAGCTAACCGAGTTATAACGTTGCACTTCAGACAACACTTGCGATAGTGGTTCACCATCAAAAATCAGCATACCTTGTTGCCAAGCGAGCTCTTTTTCAATAGCACTATCGGACAGTGTTTGTTTAGCGTTCAAGCTTTGCTTAGTAATTGCCAACTTTTCGCCAGCAGTAACTATGTTCATCGCTTTTTGATTAGTTACCGTTGATTGAGAGCTTTTGATGGCATCGAGTAAAACGGTTCTTGAGGTATTAGCCTTACTTACTAAAACTCTGCCTTCTTTTACCAGTAGCTCCATATCATGATTGTTATCACGTTGAACATTGTAAATAGTGCCTAGCGCTGTAAAGGAGTTTTGCCCTGAAATAACGGTAAATGGTCGATTGTGATCTTTTGCAACATCAAACTTTGCCTCACCACGGATCAAAGTGATTTTTCGTTGTAAAGCGCTATAAGCAACTTCAATAACGGTATTGGTATTTAGTTTTATAGAACTACCGTCAGTTAAGGTGATTTCTTTTTGTTGACCGAATTGGGTACTAAATGTTTGATAGGCTAAATGTTGAGAAGAGGCATTTTTAGGGTCTTGCCAAAGCTGATTAATATCATTTGCTAAGTTTGTTGTTAATATTGCAACAAAAAAGATACTAGCTGCTAAGCAACCTTTCATTAGGTAGTCACTCGCTGGCTTTTTGTCTGGCTTGGCACAAAATAAACCATTTAGCTCATGCTGAGTACTAATATCTCCCCATAAGGAAGACATTCTCTGCAGTGCCGAATAATGAGCTTTATCTTGATTGATCCATGCTATTAATTGTTGTTTTTCAACGCTAGACAATCCTTTATCAAGTCGTGTTATCCAAAGGTTTGCTTGCGCTTGGACCGATTTATTATCGTTTGACGTCTTGGGTATCATTTATCTACTTCTGTGATTACATTTTGAAACAAATATTCATTCAGCGTTTACTGTAAACGAATTATTAGGGGCGTGCTATGGAAATTTAGCTAAAAGTTCAATAAAACGTTTTTTAATGTAATTACTCTAATACTTATCAGTTATCTAACTGATAAGTATTAGAGTAATTGTTCAATTTTTAATGCAAGCTCTAAGGCTCCCGAAGTATTTTATTTGCTAATTTACATCATTTATATTTGCGAAATATTATTGCGAAACATTGTTGAGAAACGCGTTGCAACCTAAGCAAACTATCACTTCTGCTTGATAAACAATTTCGACAGTTTATTACATTTTTTAAACATTAGAGAACACTAATGCAACGGTTATATAAATATCAACGGGTTACAATCTTTCCATCAATTACAGGAGATATTTACAATGCTAAGTTCAACTAAAATAAAGAAAATACTATTCGCTAGTTCATTAATTAGTTTGGTATGTGTACCACAACTTGTTCAAGCGGAAGAGTGGCAGTTTACCACTGGGCTTGGTGCTTATAGCGCAAATGAAGCATGGAAAGGTACAGATGCTAAACAAGGTATTGCACCGCTGCTTTCGGCAACATATGGTAATTGGTTAATCGGTAAAGATGGCATTGTTACCTATAATTTATTAAGTGAAGACGATTTTGGTTTAAGCGTCGGAGTCAATTACCGAAACGACGGTTATGACGATGATAAATTTATGGGTTCAGATAAATCATCTGATCCAGTATTTACTGGTTATGACTCACCTGAAGGTGATGTTACGTTCAAAGTCGATGGTTATTGGAATTTTGTTAATTTGAGTGTAGAGCAAGATATTTCAGGACATTCAAAAGGCTTAACAGCTGATTTAGGAATTGAAGTGCCAATCTTTAATATTGGTAAAGACTTCATGGTGCAAGCAAATGCAACCGTGCACTTTCAAAGTAGTGATTATGCAAATCACATTTATGGTGTTTCTGCAGAGCAAGTTGATAATAGCGTTGGCAGAACAGCTTACACTGTTGGCTCGGTAACTAACTATAGCGCTGGTTTATCTGCTTTTTATCAACTAGATAAGAGCTGGACTTTGATAGCCTCAGCGCAATACACCAAGCTTGATGATGCGATTACGGATAGTCCATTAATTGGTGATGATAAAGTCACTAGCGCATTTATTGGTGCAAGTTACAGCTTCTAAATAATGACATAATTAATCACTAGAAAGCCTGTATTTTTAAGCTGTTAAAACGAAAAAACCTAAACCATTTAGTTGTTAACTGAGGTTTAGGTTTTTTATTATCAACAGTAAAAAAATACGTTAATAGAAGAGTTTATTTTTTATTGCGCTTAGCTTGTTTCTTCGCTTTTGCTTTTTTCTGAGCGACAGTTTTCTTAACTGTCTCTTATACACATCTGACGCTGCCGACGATCTACTCTGTGTAGATCT
>OLHF01000011.1_pt1 | contig 73909 bp, 77 predicted proteins | sample 1609471 | NCBI WGS metagenome assembly OLHF01 (sample SAMN05416858, study PRJEB24817) | seawater metagenome | isolation source: Sea water | place: Canada:Atlantic | collected 2013-11 | reverse complement strand
GAAATGTGTTAGCGCCGATGGTAGTGTGGGAGTTCCCATGTGAGAGTAGGACATTATCAGACTCCCTTTTTTAAAGGTATAAGTAAGCCCTTGTCTTTTGACAAGGGCTTTTTTCGTTTACAATATTTAAAATTTTCTTTAAAGGTAAATCTATTAATGGCATGGCAAGCGAGCATGAGTTGGCAGCACGCTAAGCAACGTGCACAGGTACTAGCTACTATTAGGGGGTTCTTTAGCAAGCGTGATGTTATAGAAGTGGAGACACCTCTGTTATCGAACGGCACGATTACTGATGTTCATCTTGATCCTTTTATTACTCAATTCAATTATTCTGTCGATAGTAATATTGAACAATCAATACCGCTATATGCACAAACCTCGCCTGAATTCGCGATGAAACGGCTTTTAGCCAGCGGATACGGTTGCTGTTATCAAATATGTAAAGCATTTCGTCATGAACAACATGGACGTTACCATAACCCCGAGTTTACTATGCTTGAATGGTACCGTCTTGGCTTTGACCATTTTCAACTAATGGATGAGTTGGCTGAGTTATTAGTAGAGGTTTTGCAATGTAATAAGGTTGATAAAATTACTTATCAAAACTTGTTTATACGTGAAGTAGGCATTGATCCATTATCGACAACGAAAAGTGAGCTTCTTGGATTAATAGCCCAGCGCGATATGCTGAGTGACTGGCTTGTGAAGGAAGACTCTATTGATACATTGTTGCAGTTTATCATGTCTGAATTGATTGAACGTGAAATAGGCATAGAAGCTCCATGCTTTGTTTACAATTTTCCAGCTAGCCAAGCATCACTAGCGAATATTAGCTCAGAAGATGAGCGTGTTGCAGAACGTTTTGAGTGTTATTTTAAAGGAATAGAGTTGGCGAACGGTTTTAATGAACTGACCGACGAAAAACTGCAAAGAGCACGTTTTGAAGAAGATAATAGAAAGAGAATCGAGTTAGACAAAGAAGAGCGCATGATTGATAAGAACTTCTTATCTGCGCTCGATAGTGGCTTACCCAAGTGCTCTGGTGTTGCTATGGGTATTGATAGACTATTAATGCTTGCGCTGAGTGCAAATACTATCGACCAAGTGATCACTTTTCCTATAGAAAATGCATAATAATCAAACTAGTCAGGCATATTAAGTTCTTTTAACTTTCTAGTTAAAGTATTTCGCCCCCAACCCAGGCGTTTAGCGGCTTCTTGCTTATGTCCTTGAGTATGTTGTAAGGCACAACTAAGTAATACTTTCTCGAATTCTGGTAATGCTTTGTCGATAATATTGCTGTTTCCTTGTAGCAGCTCACTATCGACCCATGACTTTAGGGTTTCTTGCCAACTACTATCAGTAGTTGTGGTTACTACTGGCTTATCAGTAAGTTCGCTAGGTAAGTCATCAAGCAGCACTTCTTTACCACTGGCCATGACAGTAAGAAAACGACAAATATTCTCTAACTGTCTGACGTTACCTGGCCATTCACACTGCTCTAGATAGGTCAATGCAGATTTATGTAGTGTTTTACTTTCAACCGAAAGCTCGTTTGCTGCTTGTTTTAAAAAGTGTGAAGCAAGCTGTGCAATATCCTCTTTACGTTCTCGAAGGCTTGGAATATGTATTCTGATGACATTTAAGCGATGAAACAAGTCTTCACGAAATTCACCGCTATCAACCCGTTCTTCTAAGTTTTGATGGGTAGCTGCAAGAATTCTGACATCAACCTTGATTGGTGAATGTCCACCTACTCTATAGAATTGACCATCAGCCAATACACGTAATAACCGAGTTTGAATATCAAGTGGCATATCGCCAATCTCATCTAAAAATAATGTTCCTTCGTGCGCTTGTTCAAACCGGCCATGTCTTACCGCATTAGCACCCGTGAATGCGCCTTTTTCGTGGCCAAATAGTTCTGACTCAATAAGATCTTTGGGAATTGCGGCCATATTAAGTGGTATAAATGGGGCTGAAGATCGCGGACTATGCATATGTAAAGCATGTGCGACTAGTTCTTTACCTGTACCCGATTCGCCATTAATTAAAACGCTAATGCTTGAACGAGAAAGTCGTCCAATGGCGCGGAACACTTCCTGCATTGATGGAGCTGCACCGATAATACCGACATTTTCTGCGAAAGGTACATTAAGTTGCTTTTTAGATTTCAATTCACGTGCGTGCGTTAGTGCTCTGTTAGTGAGGCTAATAGCATCATCAATATCAAATGGTTTCGGCAAATACTCAAATGCCCCCCCTTGGTATGCGTTAACTGCGCTATCAAGATCTGAGTGTGCGGTCATGATGATGACGGGAATATGCTCGAACTGTTGGTTGATTTGGCTTAATAAAGTCATACCGTCAATATTTGGCATGCGAATATCCGAAATAATAACTTCGGGTTGGTTATGCTCTAGGGCAATGAGTAGATCTTGAGGATCATGAAATGTTCCAACACTTATATTGGCATTTGATAATGCTTTCTCTAGCACCCAGCGAATAGAGCTATCGTCATCAACTATCCAGACTTGTTCTGTGATCATGAATTTATCTCGCTGTTAAAAGGTAATAAAATTGTGAATTCGGTGTGTCCGGGACGGCTTTTACATGAAAGCTTACCGTTGTGCTGATGAACAATGGTTTGACAAATAGATAAGCCTAGACCTGTGCCTGATGCTCTACCTGAAACCATAGGGTAAAAAAGTGTGCTTTGAATATGCTCAGGAATCCCCGGACCATCATCAATAATGTTGATTTCTGCACATAATTTTATACGTTTGCCATTAATCGTTTTATTACTGGCTGCTCGTGTTCTTAGTGTTATCTTGTTATCACTACCCAATACTTGAATGGCGTTATTAACAATGTTGATAATGGTTTGTTGGAGCTTGTCTTGATCAAATATCAATTCGGGTATTGAGGGGTCATAGTCTCGTTCAAGTGCAATATTTTTAGGATTGTCAAATTTTGTCAGTTGGAATATTTTTTCAATTACGATATGAATATTCTGCAATTTCATTACTGGCAACTGATTAGGCCCTAACAAGCGGTCTACTAAGTTGGTTAACCTATCAGCTTGTTCTATGATCATGGCGGTATATTCTTTTTGTTCAATATTGAGCTCTAAATCTAATAATTGCGCTGCGCCGCGCAAGCCGCCAAGGGGATTTTTAATTTCATGAGCTAAACCGCGGATCAAATCTCGAGCAGATTCCCACTGTTGTTGTTGAAATGCTTCTGCGCTGATTTGTTTTTGCTGATCAATTTGTTTGAATTCCAATAATATATGTGGCTGGTTTTCAAAGGTGACGGAAGAGGCGGTAATTTCAACGGTGATTTTTCGATGATCAAAAAACTCTATTGTTACGTCGCTATCGCTAAACTCCTGACCCGTAGTGAGCAACTGTTGTAAGCGATTACTATTAATAGGTGTGTTGTAAAATACTTGTTCGATAGGAAGTTGGTATAGTTTACTTAAACTTTTTACCAATAAAGCTTCTGCTGCAGGATTGACATAACAAATGGCAAGGCTTTGGTCTAATACCACTACAGCTGTCACCATTTGATTGGGCAATGCTTGCTGATAGTGAACTTTTAGTTGTTGTAAATCTACCATAGTATTTGACATCATCATCCTTTGCACCAAAATAGTGCGTTAAGTAACGAGTGTAAATAATTATGGTGCAATATGCACTTAAATACTGCTAGTTTGCCTTGTTAACAGAGACTCTATGCATATAAAACGTTACAGGAGAAGATGTTGCAATAACCTTGCCTTTGTCGCTAATCAAAGTCATTTTTATTTTATGTTCGCCTCGGTCAACATTTCGAAGTACAAACATAGAATGGGTTTGAGGTTTCTCGTATGGTTTACCGTCTAGATACAATTGGATTTTAAGTCCGCGTTTAAAAATAGGTTGTATTCTACCTGAAACATAAACTGAACCAGTATTGTCACGCACGGTGGTGTTGCTTTCTGGCTGAGTAATATTTACTTGGTATTTTTCATCTATAACTTTTGGGGTAATATCTAGAACTGAGGTATCCACAGAAGATTTCATTGTGTTAGATTCTTGTATTTCAACTTCTTCTGCGCCAGGCATAGGACTGTCTGAAAATACTAATACTCCTTGCTCATTGCGCCACACGTATACTTTAGCTGAGCCGGCAAATAACGGAACAGCTTGCGTAAGCAATATAAAAAATATGCAAATACGGGCAAAATTATTCAAAAGTAAGTTCCTGTTCCGTAGGTATCTCTCTAATCTATCCAAATAATAGCCTTTGTGCCACAAAAAAGCTCACCTAAGTGAGCTTTTTTCACAACTAACTAGTTGAATTTGTTATACGCTGTAGTACATATCAAATTCAATTGGGTGAGTCGTTGAGTTTAATAATTCAACTTCGTCACGCTTCAAACCGATATACGCGTTGATCATATCTTTATCCATAACGCCACCTTCAGTTAAGAAGTCCATGTCATTTTCTAAAGCATCAAGTGCTTCTTCAAAAGATGAAGCAACTTGTGGAATAGCTGCTGCTTCTTCTGCAGGAAGGTCGTATAGATCTTTATCCATAGCATCGCCAGGGTGGATCTTGTTTTTGATACCGTCAAGGCCAGCCATTAACATTGCTGTAAAACCTAAGTAAGGGTTCATTGTTGGATCAGGGAAACGAACTTCGATACGCATTGCTTTAGGGCTAGGCACAATTGGAATACGAATTGATGCAGAACGGTTACGTGCTGAGTAAGCAAGCATTACCGGAGCTTCAAAACCTGGAACAAGACGTTTGTAAGAGTTAGTTGAAGCATTTGTGAAAGCATTCAGTGCTTTAGCATGCTTGATGATACCACCAACATAGTAAAGTGCCATTTCAGATAATCCGCCGTACTTGTCGCCAGAAAATAAGTTAACGCCGTCTTTAGCAAGTGACTGATGAACGTGCATACCGGTACCGTTATCACCTACAAGTGGTTTCGGCATAAAAGTCGCTGTTTTACCATATGCATGTGCAACGTTATGAACAACGTACTTGTATATTTGCACTTCATCGGCCTTTTTAACCATAGTGTTAAAACGACAAGCAATTTCGTTTTGTCCTGCTGTTGCTACTTCATGGTGATGTGCTTCAACAACTAAGCCCATTTCTTCCATAACTAAACACATAGCTGAACGTAAATCTTGTGATGAATCTACTGGTGCTGTTGGGAAGTAACCACCTTTTACGCCAGGACGATGCCCCATGTTGCCTTCTTCGTATTCTGTACCAGAATTCCAAGCAGCTTCTTTGTCATCAATTTTGTAGAATGAGCCACTCATGTCGGTATGAAAACGTACGTCATCAAAAACAAAGAACTCAGGCTCTGGACCAATTAATACGGTATCAGCAATGCCTGTACTTCGCATGTAGTCTTCAGCGCGTTTAGCTACTGAACGAGGGTCACGGCTATAACCTTGCATTGTCGCAGGTTCAACAATATCACAACGAATGTTCAATGTTACAGCTTCAGTAAACGGGTCTAATACAGCAGATTCAGCATCAGGCATCATAACCATGTCTGATTCGTTAATGCCTTTCCAACCTTCAATTGAAGAACCATCAAACATTTTACCATCTTCAAAAAAGTCGTCGTTTACTTGGTGGTGAGGAATTGAAACGTGTTGTTCTTTACCTTTAGAGTCGGTAAAGCGTAAATCAACAAACTTGACGTCATGTTCTTTAATTAAATCTAAAACTGCGTTTGACATTGAAAGTCTCCAGGTAGTGAAATCTTAAATTTTCAAAAAAATTAATTTTGTATTGTCTGTGCATAAGCGAATATTGTGCCAAGGATAAAGCCATTGAAATATATGCCTTTAATGATTTTTAACTATTAGCGCTGCACCAATATGGTGCTATTGCTGCTGCATTGTGGTGCGCATGCTCTAATTTGGCCATTGAAGTATATCAAGAGGAAAATGCTTTGTTATTATTAATTTAAGCTATATTTTTAATACAGTGTCTTTATCCGTACTTCTACTGTACAATACGCGCCCAATTGTAGTCCTATATTCTTTTAATGAAAAAGTCTTTAAAGAAAAGTGAGTAAAGCCAGTGCTAGATAAATTACGTAATGTCGCAATCATTGCCCACGTTGACCATGGTAAAACAACGTTGGTTGACAAGTTATTAGAACAGTCAGGTACGCTTGATGTCCGAGGCGGTCTTGAAGAGCGTACAATGGACTCAAACGATATCGAGAAAGAACGTGGTATTACTATTTTAGCTAAAAACACCGCGATTAATTACCAAGATTACCGTGTAAACATCGTTGATACTCCTGGCCATGCTGATTTTGGTGGCGAAGTTGAACGTGTAATGTCAATGGTAGATTCAGTACTACTAATTGTTGATGCGCAAGAAGGTCCAATGCCGCAAACGCGCTTTGTGACACAAAAAGCGTTCGCTCAAGGTTTAAAGCCAATTGTTGTTATCAATAAAGTTGATAAGCCTGGTTCTCGTCCTGATTGGGTTATGGATCAAGTTTTCGAATTATTTGACAACTTAGGCGCGACTGACGAACAGCTAGACTTTAAAGTGGTTTACGCTTCAGCAATCAATGGCTGGGCATCACTTGAAGAAGGCGAAACTGGCTCAGACATGACACCATTGTTTGAAACAATTCTTTCAGAAGTTCCTGCGCCACAAGCAGACCCTGAAGGTGCATTCCAAATGCAAATTTCTCAACTTGATTACAGCTCATACTTAGGCGTAATCGGTGTTGGTCGTATCATGCGTGGTAGCGTTAAGCCTAACCAACAAGTAACAATACAATTAGCAAACGGTGGTGTTCACAACGCTAAAGTAGGTAAAGTTTTTGGTTACTTAGGTTTAGAGCGTCATGACATTGCAGAAGGTTTTGCTGGTGATATTATTGCAATCACTGGTTTAGGCGAATTGAAAATCTCAGATACTATTTGTTGTCCAACAGAAGTTGAGGGTTTACCAGCGCTATCTATAGATGAACCTACTATTAACATGACTTTCCAAGTTAATACTTCACCATTTTGTGGTAAAGAAGGTAAGTATGTTACTTCACGTAACATTAAAGATCGTTTAGAAAAAGAACTTGTACATAACGTTGCTTTACGCGTTGAACAACTAGATGATCCTGATAAGTTTAAAGTATCTGGTCGTGGTGAATTACATTTAGGCATCTTAATTGAAAACATGCGTCGTGAAGGTTACGAAATCGCAGTATCACGTCCTGAAGTAATTGAACGTGAAATTGATGGTGTATTACACGAACCATACGAAACAGTAACTATCGATGTTGAAGAGCAGCATCAAGGTCCTATCATGGAGAAGATGGGTGTTCGTAAAGCTGAATTAACTGATATGGCACCAGATGGTACTGGTCGTATTCGTATGGATTTCATCATGCCAAGTCGTGGTTTGATCGGTTTCCAAACTGAATTTATGACATTAACTTCTGGCTCTGGTTTGATTTACCATACATTCTTTGAATACGGTCCTCATAAAGGTGGCGATATCGGCCAACGTAAAAATGGTGTAATGATTGCCAATGCAACAGGTAAAGCATTAACTAACGCGATATTCAACTTACAGTCTCGTGGTCGTATGTTGATCGGTCACGGTATTGATATTTATGAAGGTCAAGTTATTGGTATTCATAGCCGTGATAACGATTTAACAGTAAATGCCCTTAAAGGTAAGCAGTTAACTAACGTACGTTCATCAGGTACTGATGAAGCACAAACATTAACGCCACCTATTCTTATGTCTCTGGAGCAAGCGCTTGAGTTTATTGATAACGATGAATTGGTTGAAGTAACACCTGAAAGTATTCGTATACGTAAGAAATTTTTAAAAGAATCTGACCGTAAACGTGAAGGTCGTTCTGCTAAATAGACTTTAGTAAAGTAATAATTTAAAAAACCACTTGGGGTAACTCAAGTGGTTTTTTTTGAGCTCTTCTTTATCAGTAGTGAAGAGATTATAAATGTAAGACATATCTCAAAATACTATCAGCTAAAAACATAGCTAATTTAGCCTGATATTTAATTGTCAATTAAAACAGCCTGTTAAATATATGGATATAACATATCTATATATTATTCAATATTTACCTCAAATCCTTTTTTTATCTACCTTTTAGAATTAAGTTCTACTGCTATAGTTTAGCTATCTACAAACAGCTGCAGTGATTTAAAACACTGAGGAAGGCAGAAAACATGGACCCAAGTAAGCTTGTAAGGCTAAGTTGTTTATTTGAAAAAGCTGTTGCCAATAATGCAAAATTATTAGAAAAACGCGAACTTGATGAGTTATATAATGAATTTATCAATGATGGACGTGATAACAAAGCTAATAATATGGTGATTTTTCCGTGTACAGGAAGACGAACTGCAGGTTAAAATCATTGTAGTAAGTTAGTAAAGAAAAAGGAATTTTCTATGTCACCCGAACAACTGAAAAATTTACAGCAATTAAGCCAGTTATTTGAAAACGGCTTAGCTGGTCCGAAACAAGTTAAACAATTATCAGAGCTGTTAACTGAAGTTAATGTAAAGGCTGACAATTCAAATGCAAGCTTTGAAGTATTTTCGTCATAACGCTAAACAATTTTTATCTCTTTCCTATAAATAGAAAACTTAAAGAAACTCCATTCATAAAGCTATTTATAAATAACAATTTTGTGACAATACACTATCGTTCCGTCCTGCATTATCTTAATATATTACTAATTATAATGAACAGTGACGTCTATGCACCCCAAGCTAGAAGAAATTAAACAAAACGATCATGTTAAAAAAGTATCAAGTTTTTTGTACTTGTTTCTGAGCAACCTGAAAAAAGAGCATATTCATGTCACCGCTGGTTACTTATCTTATGTCACATTAATGTCATTAGTGCCCTTAATGGTTGTGATGCTTTCAGTAATGACAGCTTTCCCTATTTTCTCTGATATTCGCGAAATGATTGAGAATTTCGTATATCAAAATTTTGTACCTGCTTCTGGTGATGTTGTTAGAGAACACATCACTGGTTTTGTTAGTAATGCATCTAAAATGTCTGCAGTGGCGATCACAGCACTATTTGTTTTTGCAATGTTACTTATTTCAGCTATTGATAAATGCTTGAATAAACTTTGGCGAGTAAATGAAAAAAGACGCGTGATGACGTCATTTTCTATGTATTGGATGGTATTAACCTTAGGGCCTGTTTTAGTAGGTAGTAGTTTGGTTATGACCTCTTATATTGTTTCATTAGTTTCATTCGGTGATTATGACCTATTAGGTATTACCAATATATTTGTTCGAGCTTTGCCTCTATTTGCCTCAATTGCTGCATTTTTCATCTTGTATATGGTGGTGCCGAATAAAATTATTCCAATGAAATTCGCTTTAGCTGGAGCAACTTTAGCGGCCATTTTATTTGAAATTGCCAAGAAATCTTTTGCTATCTATGTGACACAACTACCATCCTATCAAGCTATATACGGCGCATTATCAAGTATTCCTATTCTATTTTTGTGGGTCTACTTAAGTTGGTTAGTAGTACTTATAGGAGCATTATTTACCGTTTCATTAGAAGACTTTGAAGTAAAACGTAAAGCAGGAGTTAATGAAAAAAAGGTAGAGTAATTTATTGTTTAGGTCACTACGATAATATCGCTATTTGCTAATCTAGCAACTAAACTGACACTATTCTCTTCAAGGAGGAATATATGTCTAGAGTGCTTTTTCCGAATATTTCTACATACCATAAAGAGTGGTTAGAAGTTAAAGGGGGGCATAAGTTATATATTGAGCAATCAGGCAACCCCAATGGTATTGCTGTGATTTATCTTCATGGCGGACCCGGTGGTGGCTGTAGTAATAATCACCGTCGCTATTTCGACCCTGAAAAATACCGTATTATTCTTATCGATCAAAGAGGTTGCGGTCGCTCGGAACCTTCCCCAAGTATTGAAAATAATACCAGTGCTGATTTAGTTGAAGATATTGAAAACATTCGTCAGCATCTTAAGGTTAAACGCTGGTTGGTGGCCGGTGGCTCCTGGGGCACCACATTAGCAATACTCTACGGTATTAAGTATCCTAGCGCAGTATTAGGCTTTATTCTAAGAGGAATTTTTTTAGGAAAGAACTCTGAATATCAATGGCTTTATCGTAATACGGGTGCTGCATGCTTTTTCCCTGAATATTACCAAGAGTTTAGTCAGCATGTTGCTGGACTAGACAATAAAAATTTATTATCCGCATATTATGATGCGCTAACTGGCAGTAATGAAATTGCGGCGACGGCAGCAAGTAAAGCTTGGTGTTTATGGGAGCTACGTTTATCCACTATAGAGCATCATCATATTGATATGAGTCATATTGATAATACACATCAAGCGTTATGTATGGCGAAAATATCTAGTCACTATTTTGTGAATAACTGCTTTATTGAAGAAGATTTCATTTTAAATAATATGGCAGTGATTTCAGATATACCGGCAATAGTTTTACATGGTCGATACGATATGGTTTGTCAGTTAACTAATGCTTATCAACTTGTGCAAAGCTGGCCAAACGCTCAATTACAAGTATTGCCAAAGGCTGGCCATGGTGGATTTGAGTCTCAAACTATTGATGGTTTTTGTAAAGCGGCCGACACTATGGCTAATTTTATTACTGAACAAGGAAATATGAATAAATGATCGCGTTGTTACAAAGAGTGTCTGAAGCGAGTGTTAGTGTAGATAATAAGGTTGTGGGTGAAATAGATCAGGGGTTATTAGTTTTACTTGCAATTGAACCAGATGATAACCAAGAAAAAGCTAAACGATTAGCTGAAAAGGTAGCAGGGTATCGTATTTTTGAAGATGAAAACGGAAAAATGAATTTAAATGTGAAGCAAATAAATGGCGATATATTAGTTGTTTCCCAATTTACACTGGCTGCAAATACCTCTAAAGGACTGCGTCCTAGTTTTACTAGTGCTGCGCCACCAAAGTTGAGCGAAGAACTGTATCAGTATTTTTGTCAGCAATTGCGTCTGCTTGATTTCGTAGTGCCAACAGGAATTTTTGGTGCTGATATGCAAGTTAGATTACTAAATGACGGCCCTGTAACTATAAACTTGCAGTGCTAATTAACTCCTTTTAAGCTTTAATGTGGTTGGTGAAATACTTACGCCATCGACGATATTGCCACAACGGTAGGTTAGTCGTTTTTGATCGTTTTTTCAGGTTGAGAATGGACCAATGATTAGGTAATAGGTGAATGACAATATTAAGATAACGAGGAATATGAAAGTAAATAATTTGATGTGAGCTTTGAAGTTGCTTTAATATTGTCAAACAGAGATTAACTTCATGATCATCGAGATCAGGCAAGTTAATGGTTAAACAGGCATCATCTGCTAAATTGTCTATTAATGCGGTTAACAACTTTACTCTATTTTGAAAACTATCGGCATGATGCTGATAAACATCACAAATTAGCCAGTCTGCTGGCTGCTTATCACTGTGTTCTTTGTCTTGTAACCAAGTCATAGCCGCTTTATTTTCAATAGTAATATTATGCTGCAGTGGATTGAAATGTACGTGAAAGCTGCGAATAACTTGGCTAGAAAGTTCAACACTAACAACTTCAATATCTGAATTTAATGCACTTAAAAATCGACTAATGTTACCACCGCCTAACCCCAGTTCAACCACTTGCTTTGGCTTAAAAAATAACAACGGCATAAGTGCAGCATATTGGTGAGGTAAAGTTAATTTTTCGGGACGACGTAAATGCATCACACTTTGAATAACATCGTCGAACATTAGCCAACGATAATGCGAATTTTCACAAATGGATATTTGGTCCGCATCATTACTGAGGTACACTAGTCGACCTTGATTAACATGTTGGGCAAGTTTCACGTGTTTTTATAATCCTGGTATAGACGGCTGAAGAGTAGACAATGTATAGATGTAGGGCGCCAAAAAATCAAACTGAAATAGATACTTACTATCAGCTTCGTTGGCAAGTGCTGCGAAGCCCTTGGCAACAGCCTAAAGGTAGTGAAAAAGATGAGCTTGAGTCGCAATCATACCATCGTGTGATTTTGGATGATATGGATAATATTGTTGGTGTCGGTCGTTTACATAAATGTAATCAACATAGCGCGCAAATACGCTATATGGCAATTGATGATGCGGCACAAGGTAAGGGGTTAGGTAAGTTACTGCTTGAGGAGTTTGAACGTATTGCATTGCAAGTAGGCGTTACTAAAATTGAACTTAACGCCAGAGAAAATGCCATTGGTTTTTACTTGCAACTAGGTTATCAAGACCAAGGCTTTTCACACACGCTATATGATGTTGTACACCATACTAAAATGAGTAAAAAACTTGCTAATTCGAAAACTCATTTGCTGGCAAAGGCTGATAAGTTGCAAGCAATATGGCATCAAACTATTCCATTAAGCAAAGCGATGAATATTAATATTTGTCACTTTGATCAACAACAACTTGTGACTAACTGCGAACCAACATTTAATAAAAACTTACACAATACGATGTTTGCTGGCAGCATTTATACTTTAGCAACATTAACTGGCTGGGGCTGGGTTTACTTTGCTTTGCAACAATACCAACAGCAGGCTGATATTGTTTTGGCTGAGGGAAATATTCGCTATCTCGCACCATTGGCAGGTGTTGCCCATGCGCAAACGTCTATAGCCTTAGTTACAGGCAGCGGTGATGCGCTGGCGTTAGGAAAAAATGCCCGCTTTAACATTGAAGTACAAGTTTGTTGCGGTGATAAAACGGTTGCGGTTTTTACTGGTTATTACGTTGCTGTTTTAAAAAGAGATAAGGCTACGTAACTACTGCCAGAAATAAAAAAATTCAGTTATTATGGTCTTAATCGAGTTAAGACAGGGAATAGGGGTCTGTATGTATAAAATTTTATTGAGTTTATTGTTGGTGAGCATGTTCTCATCAGCAAATGAAGATGCTGATAAAGTATTAAATAATTTTCATCAAGCGGCGGCTAACGCCAATTATGAGCAATATATGTCATTACTGGCAGACGACGCCATATACATGGGGACGGATAGTAGTGAGCGTTGGAATAAAACGCAATTCTCTGCTTTTGTTAAACCATATTTTAGTCAAGGTAAAGGCTGGTTGTATCACCCTATAGACCGTCACATTACTCCGACGCAAGTGGAAAATATTGTATTCTTTGACGAGTTATTAGAAAACAAAAATTATGGCCGTTGTCGTGGCAGTGGCTTGCTGATTAATACTGAGCAAGGTTGGAAAATATTGCAATATAACTTGTCTATTCCTTTACCTAATGCCATTGCTCATGATGTTGTAGAGTCGATTAAAGACTTTCGAACAAAGAAAGCAGCACATGCTGACTAATTTTTTTCGCTATTGATTATTATATTTTGGAGACATTTTTTTATGAGCGTTAGCATTATAGGTTGTGGTTGGTTAGGACAAGTTCTCGCGCCCGTTTTATTAGCTGAAAATATTCAAGTACTTGCTAGTTACCAATCAGAATCAACGCTAGAGAAGCTTAACCGCTTAAATATCCCGTCTACGCAGTTAATGTTACCCATTATGGCTGATATTAGTGAATTCGAGAGTAACGCAGAAATAACGGGCGTTGATAAAGCCTTATTTCAACAAGATGTATTAGTTATCGCCATTCCACCGCAATTAAAAAAAGGTCGATTAGATTATCCTTTGAAAATTCAGCAATTGGTTAAGCTCGCTGAATTAGGCAAAACCAAACAGATTATTTTATTGAACACTACGGCTATTTATAATGGTTTAGTGGGGGAAATTGATGAAAGTCATACGTTAAATTTAACCGCTGAAAAAGTTGAAACGTTAATGGCGGCGGAAGAAGCGGTAAAAGCATTTTCTCAACAAGTTAGTATATTGCGCTTAGCTGGTTTGGTTGGCCCTAACCGTCATCCGGGGAAATTTTTACAGTCTGATCGCCTTTTTAAAAATGCCAGTGCACAAGTAAATTTGGTACATCAAACCGATGTAGTGAACATTATTAAACTGCTGATTGAAGATAATGTGCCAACAGCTACTAAAATTTACAATGTTGTGAGTGGCACTAAGTTGAGCCGCAAAAATTATTATCAACAAACAGCAAAGGCAATGGGCTTAGCTGAACCTCGTTTTGAACAAGAACAAGTTAGTAGTGCCGGTAAGCAAGTTGTTGGCGATAAATTGCGTGACGAATTGAACTATAACTATGTCTATGATGATCTATTGCAGTGGGCGACAACAGTCTAATTTCAGCGTTCAGCTTCGATATATGGTTACAGCATTAAAAAGTAATAAGCTAAGGTTAATATTTTATGGCAAATAATGTCATTACAAAAACATTAAAAAAGATTTACCAATATAAAATTGCTTTGCTGTTTTTAGCGCTTTGGGCACATGTGTCCTTGTTAAATTTATTTTTTGTATCGTACAGTGGCCCGGTGTTTTTATGGGAAGAAAATAGTGAACTATTAACCATTCAAGTTCACCTATTTATCGCATTATTAACAACGGGCTTTTATTTAGCGGTAAATAAATTGAGTGAGATAAATAAAGCTAAAAAAATAAAAGTAACCGATAAAGTGTGGTTAGCTTGTTCGTTAGCCCTAGTACTCTCAATTGGTTTTTTGTTAATTTAAAGCGGTAAGTAATAATGATAAAAAACCGACATTAATGTCGGTTTTTTAATTTAGTAGATAACATTTAAAAATGCGTAAATATTGTTAAGGTTTATTGCAGGTGTTCTACCTTTAAATACTTAAGACAAAGGTTTTACCAACATAGTATTGCCATCAACACCAGTGATTATACAAGAGGTATTGGCAGCTACGCTTGTTTCTTGAGTGTCATTTGATAGCCGTGCACTCCAATCAATTCCTGAAAAACGAATACTGCCATCTTCATGAGTTATGGTGCTTGAACTTGGTACCTGCTTACCAATCATGTCACTGCTCGTATCAGCGCCACCACCTGAGTTTTGGAAACGTTTCATTGGCTTCCATAGCACCCAAGCGATTATTCCTGATAACAAGCCTACGGTAAAACATTCGCTTTCCCAGCCCGACAGTATATTTAGGCTAATCAGAATGCCTGTTAATACACTTGCAAGAGCAAAAAATAATAAAGGTCCACTTAAGCCAAGAATGGTAAGTTCAATAACAAAGCTTATACCTGCCATTAGATAGAATAAATGGGCATGATTTTCATTGAAATAACTAATAATATCCATGAGGTTATCCTTTAGAGTTAACTTTAAGATGCATCATTTGTTGGTAGCTTTAAAGAGCTCGATACCGCAATTGCTTGAGCAACCGTATTAGCAATATTTTCGCCAGTTTTACCGTCAGTTAGTACCACGGTACTTTGTGCTGCAATAGCTTGATGAGCTGCAATTGTATCTTGTGCCAATGTTAATGTTACTGCGGCTTTACCACTTTGAGTAATTGCAGCGTCACCAATTGTAGATAAAGCTGCTGCTTCAGCATTTGCGACCAGTCGGATAGCTTCAGATTTACCTGTAGCTTCTAATATTTGCTTTTCTTTGTCGGCTTCAGCATTTAATACTTGTTCGGCTTTTGAAGCTTCAGCGTCTAGTACGCGAGCAGCTTTTAAACCTTCCGCTTCGGTAATTGACGCTGTTTTCACACCTTCTGCAGTCAAAATCACTGAACGCTTTTCACGCTCTGCGGTCATTTGCTTTTCCATATCTTCACGGATACTTTGTGGCGGGCTAATATCTCTTATTTCATAACGTGTCACCATAACGCCCCAAGGTGCGGTAGCTTCCGTCATTGCCGATAGTATAGTGGCGTTAATGATATCTCTTGATTGGAAACACTCATCAAGTTCCATTGAACCAATAGCATTACGCATCGTGGTCATGGCCAATTGTGTTACTGACAATTTATAGTCGGTAATATTATTGGTTGCTGCTGCCGCATCGGTCACCTTCATAAATAATATGCCATCAAGTGCCAGTGTTATATTGTCTTTGGTGATAGCCATTTGCGACGAAATATCTAAAGATTGTTCTTTTAAGTTTCTATCTGCCGCAACAGATTGAACGAAAGGAATAATAAAGTTTAATCCCGCTGAAAGAGTTTTGTCATATTTACCTAGCGTATAAATAACATAGCCTCTGTTTTGCGGAACAAAATAGATGCCTTTTTTAAGCGTGTATAAAACGACGATGGTGATCCATAACCATGGGCTAGAGATAAGAGGGGCAAATGCTTCCATTTTTTTGTTCCTTTTTGATTTTATTGAAATACCAAAGTGAGCTAGTGAAAACTAATCTTGAGTAATTTCTAGTAAAAACAAAGTAGCAAGTTTGACATATTATGTCAAACTTGCTGGTTTAAGGAAAAATTTAATAAGCGAAGCTACTTAGTCAAATTTATTAGCTAGCTCTCTATGCTCTAATTTAGCAGCGAGCGGTCTTAATATGCCTTCAGCGATGATTGCGGCATAAAGTAATACGAGTAAACATACGGCATAGGCTGCATGTAAACTGCCACTTGCAAGTGCTTCTTCGTAATGAGATAAAATAGCAACGTAGCCAACTAAAAGGCCTATAATCGCACCACCATAAATAAACCGAATTTGTTTGTTGAGGATAATACTTAAAAAATTTGTTGAGTCAGAGCTCGATATATCACTAGCAAAAAGATACTTAAAACCAATGATGGATTTAATCATACCTTGCCCACCGAAAGCGATAGCGGTAGCAGCATACATAAATAGTAGAATAAATATACCGCTATAAAAATCAGTGAACATTCCAAGATCTCCACCCAAAATAACCAACATTAAAACAGCACTAAAAACCACTAACAGTGCAATAATACTTTGCATAATACTTCTCCATTTCCATTGTGCTTCAATTTGAGGTGAAACTAAAATGAGATCTTTCAAAGAGGTATTAAATGCCGCTGCAAGTGCCAACTGTGTTTCCGCTGAACTGTTGCCATCTTTTTCTGCGCGTTGAATGGTTCGTAAGCTTAGGCCAGAAGCTTTAGCTAATAATTCTTGCGACCAACCATTATCTTTACGGAAAAATTTAACTCGTTCTGGGGATAAGTTTGAACTGAGCTTATTTAATTGCTTCGTGTGCAATGAATACTCCTAAAATGTCATTCTCGTTTCGCCAGCAAATATGCAATTGAGTAGAGAAAATAGCGAGAATTTTGTTACGTCATTATAGCGTCATAGTTACGACAGACCATATTTTATTGACTTGTAGCAGTGCGATCAAAAAAGCCAGCAGACGCTGGCTTTTTAATAGCATAGAGAAATAATCAAACTTTACAGTGATAAGTTATCTAAAATATCATCTTCAACTACGTTGGCTAAGGTCACTTTAAGTTTAGGTGTACGTGCCATTTCGCGTTTAATAGCGAAATTAGCTTCTTCATTACGTGCCCAACTACGACGTGCAATACCATTGTTAACATCAAACAATAACATTGATTTTAAGCGACGTTCTGCAGCTGCTGAGCCGTCAAGCAACATACCAAAACCACCGTTAGTCACTTCACCCCAGCCAACGCCACCACCATTGTGGATTGAAACCCAAGTTGCGCCGCGAAAACTATCACCAATAACATTGTGAATCGCCATATCGGCAGTAAAACGACTACCGTCATATATATTTGATGTTTCACGAAATGGCGAATCTGTACCACTAACATCGTGATGGTCACGACCAAGTACTACAGGACCAATTTCACCGCTGTTAATCGCATCGTTAAAGGCTTTAGCAATTTCCATTCGGCCTTGAGCATCCGCATAAAGAATACGTGCTTGTGAGCCAACCACTAACTTGTTTTGCTTAGCGTCTTCAATCCAAGTGATGTTGTCTTGCATTTGTTGCTGAATTTCTTCAGGCGACTCTTGCATGATTTTTTTCAAAACACTTGCTGCAATAGCATCAGTTTTATCTAAATCTTCGCTCTTACCTGAAGCACAAACCCAGCGAAATGGTCCAAAACCATAGTCAAAACACATTGGGCCTAAGATATCTTGCACGTATGACGGGTATTTAAAGTCAATACCGTTTTCTGCCATGACATCGCCGCCAGCACGTGAAGCTTCAAGTAAAAAAGCATTGCCGTAATCGAAGAAGTAAGTACCACGTGCGGTGTGCTTGTTAACAGCAGCAGCATGACGCTTTAAGGTTGATTGTACTTTCTCTTTAAATACTTCTGGCTCTTCACGTATCAATCGGTTTGATTCTTCGTAGCTAATGTCTACCGGGTAGTAACCGCCTGACCAAGGATTATGTAGTGACGTTTGGTCTGAGCCTAAATGTACATATATATCTTGCTCATAGAAGCTTTCCCATACGTCAACAATATTGCCAATATAAGCAATTGATACTACTTCATTATTAGCTTGTGCTGATTTAACACGTGCAACTAAGTCATCCATGTTATCAATTAGCTCATCAACCCAACCTTGCTGATGGCGCTTAGTGGCAGCGTTTGCGTTAACTTCAGCACAAACCGTTACACAGTTAGCAATGTTACCTGCTTTTGGCTGAGCACCACTCATACCGCCTAGACCGGCAGTAAGGAATATTTTACCTTGTGGGCTTTCGCCTTTGTTTAGTACCTTGCGAAATGCATTCATCACGGTGATCGTTGTACCGTGTACAATGCCTTGCGGACCGATATACATAAATGAGCCAGCAGTCATTTGGCCATATTGGGTAACACCTAAGGCGTTAAACTTTTCCCAGTCATCAGGCTGAGAGTAGTTAGGTATCATCATACCGTTAGTCACAACTACACGTGGTGCATCTACTGATGAAGGGAACAAACCCATTGGGTGGCCAGAGTATAAATGTAAAGTTTGATCGCTTTCCATCTCACTTAAATACTTCATGGCTAATAAGTATTGTGCCCAGTTTTGGAAAACTGCGCCGTTACCACCGTAAGTAATTAACTCTTCAGGATGCTGTGCTACAGCAGGGTCTAAGTTATTTTCCACCATTAACATAATGGCAGCTGCCTGCTCACATTTTGCTGGGTAATCAGCAATAGAACGGGCTTTTAAGTGATAGCTTGGCTTAAAGCGATACATGTAAATACGGCCAAAGTCTTTTAACTCTTGCGCGAATTCAGTCGCCAATTCTTGATGCCACTCTTTTGGAAAATAACGTAAAGCATTTCTTACTGCCAACTGCTTTTCTTCTACGCTAAGAATATCTTTACGTTTCGGTGCGCGGTTAGCATCAGCAGGGTAAGGCTTCGCTGCGGGCAATTTTGTTGGGATACCTTGCTTAATCTGATCTTGGAAATTCATTGTTGCTTCCATAATAAAAACTCCCCCTATTTACTTTCATCAGTGCTAACGGTAAATGCTTGTGATTTAACTAAGGCGATCATGGCATCAATATCTGGCTTCAACAGTCTATCTTCTTCAAGTTTTGCTACTTTTGCTCTGATCACTTGGAAGTTTTTCTCAATAATGTCTGAGCACTTATTCGGGCGTCTAAATTCAATTGCTTGCGCAGCATACATCAGCTCAATCGCTAAAATTTTCTCTAAATTACCTAAGATTTGATTAAACTGTCGGCTTGAAATACTACCCATAGACACGTGATCTTCTTGTCCCATTGATGTTGGAACACTATCAGCTGATGGTGGGAAACAAAGTGATTTGTTTTCAGTCACTAACGCAGCTGTAGCGTATTGTGGGATCATCATGCCTGAGTTTAAACCGCCGGCAGTGGTTAATAATCTCGGTAAGCCGTGTAAGCCTTCTAACAATAAGTAACAACGACGGTCTGAAATATTACCTAATTCAGAGGCCGCAATAGAAGCGTAATCAAGTACCATAGCTAAAGGTTGACCATGGAAGCTACCACCTGAAATAGCTTCTTCGCTGCTGATAACAATAGGATTATCAGTAACTGAATTCATTTCAATTTCAGCTAACTCTTCTAAGTGGTAATAAGCATTGCGTGATGCGCCATGTACTTGTGGAATGCATCGTAAAGAGTAAGGGTCTTGTACACGGTCACATTCTTCATGATCAGCCATGTTTTCTGAATTTTTGAAGAAGTGTCTCATACGTGCAGCAACTGCTAAGTTACCTTTGAAAGCACGGGTTTTATGTAGTTCTTCTCTAAACGGAGATTCGCTACCTTGCATGCCTTCAATACTCATAGCACCTGTTAAATCTGCTAGGTCTAATAAGTAACGCATTTTGGTTAAGCCAGTGATGGCATGTGACAGAATAAACTGTGTGCCGTTAATTAACGCTAAGCCTTCTTTCGCGTGTAACTCCATTGGTGCTAAACCGTGTTCTTTAAGAAGTCCAACTGCAGGTACAATTTTATCCGCTTGCCCCTCTTCACTTACCCAAAACTCACCTTCACCAATAAGTGGTAAAAATAAATGGGAAAGTGGCGCTAAATCGCCTGATGCGCCAACTGAACCTTGCTCTGGTACAACCGGAATTAGGTCAAGCTCGATAAAGGATAGCATTCTTTCAACGGTTTCTAAGCGGATACCCGAGAAACCTTGACTAAGGGCATGAACCTTAGTGATCAGCATTAGCTTTGAAATTGCTTTGGCAATTGGCTCACCAACACCAACGGCATGGGTAATAAGCAGGTTTTTTTGTAATAAATTTGTGTCTTCTGGGGAAATCTGGGTATCACATAACGGACCAAAACCGGTATTAATACCATATACAGCTTCATCAGAAGCAGCCATTTTCTCAACTCGTTGACGGCTCGTATTGATTTTATCTAAAGCTTCTTGGCAAAGTTCTGCTTTGATACTGCCGTTGGCAATACCATTGACCATATTAAGATCTAGATGGTCGATACCATATTTAAACGTCATATTAACGCTCCTAAATTAAAAGTTAAAAAACTAAATGACTACCTAACCGGTATTTATTACCTGGCGAGGTCAAAATAGCTAAACTTACAACACCTTGGCTTGACCAAGTGCGACGTTTAACCTGTAAACAAGGTGCTGACTCTGTAATGTCCAATAATTTACAGACATCAGCACTGGCAAGAATAGCTTCAACTTCATGTGTCGCTTCAGTTAACGGCGCTTCAGAAGACAAATATTCATGCGGGGTAATTTTTGTGAAATCTTGTGTTAAATAGTTAGCAACCAATTTTGGGTTAACGAAGCGCTGCTCTAATTGAATAGCTGCGTCGTTTTCAAAATGTAATACGCTTGAGAAATAGGCCTTGTCACCGGTTTTTAAGGCTAATAAAATCGCCATTTCTTCATTAACGTCAACCGCTTGTAATGCCAATTGTTGAGCTCGATATTGGTGGCCACGTTCATTAATTTCATCAGCAATGTTACGAATTTCTAGTAACGATGACTGCGACTTAAATGTTGCCACAAAGGTACCTGAGCCTTGAGAACGTACCAATAAACCTTGCTCGGTTAATTCTTGTAGCGCACGGCGTGCTGTCATTCGACTAACTGAAAATTGTTCAGTTAACTCATTTTCAGAAGGCACTTTACTATGCTCAAGCCATTGGCCAGATTCTATCTTTTCGCAAATGTATTGCTTGATAATGGTATACTTTGCGGGCTTTAATTGTGTCATTGTTATGCTCGGTTAATGTTGTAACTAGGTAATAACGAAAAGTCACTTTAACTTGTATATACAATCTCATCTTTTTTAGAGCAGGTCAAGAGTTGTATATACAAGCTTGCTTGTTAATTTGCTATCGGTTAGAGTGCGAATTATTAATAATGCCAATTCATTTGGTATTAGCACCATTAACAATTACCCACTAGTTTACTACATCGTGGAATGTAGGTTAAAACTAGCTGAAAATAAATGCTTTGGAATTTTTATGTCGACAACAACTCAACACTGGCAAACGCTTTGGACTAATGTAAACCTTGCAACTATGAGTGACGGTGCAAATAGCTATGGCACTATTGCACAAGGTGCGCTTGCGATAGCTGATGGTAAAATTGCTTGGCTTGGCGCAATGGATGAATTGCCGGCGTTTGATAAAGACGCAGTCAATGTCATTGATGGCCAAGGTGCTTGGTTAACGCCGGGTTTAGTTGATTGCCATACTCACCTTGTTTTCGGTGGTAATCGAGCGAATGAATTTGAAATGCGTCTTGAAGGTAAAAGCTATGAAGAAATAGCCAATGCTGGCGGTGGTATTGTTTCATCTGTAAAAGCGACACGAGCTGCCAGTGAAAGTGAATTGTTTACTAGCGCACATAAACGCTTAAGCGCATTACATCAGCAAGGTGTCACTACAGTAGAAATTAAATCGGGTTATGGTTTAGATACGACAAATGAAATCAAAATGCTTAAAGTTGCGGAACAATTAGCGCAAAGCTTACCTGTTACGGTGAGAAAAACATTTTTAGGTGCTCATGCATTACCCGTTGAATATAAAGGCCGAGCCGATGATTACATTGATTTAATCGTTACTGATATGTTGCCGAAAGTGGCAAGCTTGAAGCTAGCAGATGCGGTTGATGTATTTTGTGAAGGTATTGGGTTTAGCATTGAGCAAACTGAAAAGGTATTCGCAGCGGCAAAAAAATATAATTTGCCTGTAAAAGTGCACGCAGAGCAACTTTCTAATTTAGGTGGTACGGCATTAGCGGCAGAATATAACGCGTTATCTTCTGATCACATTGAGTTTCTTGATGAAGCGGGCATTATTGCCATGAAAGCGGCAGATATGACCGCGGTATTATTACCGGGGGCTTTCTATTTTTTAAGAGAAACTCAGTTGCCGCCAATCGATTTATTACGCAAACATGGCGTTAGTATGGCGATTGCCACTGATGCTAATCCTGGTTCTTCGCCAATAGCTTCAATTCAATTGATGCTTAATATGGCTTGTACCTTATTTCGTTTAACACCAGTTGAAGCGTTAGCAGCGGTAACCTCGCATGGCGCTAAAGCGCTTGGCTTAGCTGAATCGAAAGGCCAACTTGCTGTTGGTTATGATGCCGATATTGCTTGTTGGGATATTCAGCAACCAGCAGAGTTATGCTATCAGTTTGGTGTTAATCCACTAAGCCAGTTAATGCAGGCGGGCAAGATTGTCATTTAATCTTTATATTGTTTAGTTTATTAAGCTCTCAGTCAATTGGCATGAGAGCTGTTAATATGTAAAGCAAAGTGCTTACTGTACAAATGCTAAACATTTGATTAGGCTTAGCAGATGTTGTCAGTAATGGGTTTGTTATGGTTAATAACAGAGCTGCGTCCTTTTCGAGTTTAGTCTTTTTTAGTTTTTGTTTAATCGGCTGTTTTTATTCATTTCCAGCCTTTGCTAGCAGCGAAAACTTTTCTTTTATCGAATTTAATATTGCCTTTGTTTTAGGTTTGAGTTTACCGGTGTTGTTAATAACGTCGATCGCTAAGCTGTCACCTGTAATATCGAAGCGGTATCCTATTTTATTGACTCTTGCATTGCTGGCTCTACTTTATTGTATGAGCTATTTATCACACCGCAATGACTATATAGCTTTAACATTTAGCGCCTTAATTTTGCAGTTAAGCTTTTTTTGGTCGGCTCAATTTCATTATGAGATTGAACAAGAGGAAAAGGCTAATCGAGTGCTGTGGCAAGCATTTAGTTATGGCATGTTGTCGCTATTGTTTTTGGTGGTGCTTTGGCTTGGTGTAGCTTCCCCTGACATTGCTTGGTTAGTTTTTGCTCTACTTCAAATCTCATTGTTTAGTGTTAACCTTTTTGCCGCGTTTAATAAGTCGAAAACACTTAATCAACGCGCTTTGGTTTTATTAGCAGTAAATATCACCTTCACTATTGCTGTTTATGTTTGGTTAAATGGTCAGTTGTCATTTGACTTACTTGCCATTCTTGCGGTACTTACTTATTTAGTGGCTATGGTTAATGGCTGTTGGCAAGTGATATCAGTGTTGGTAAGTCGGCTAAAAACTCCAACTGAAAGCGTTATTGAAACAGATAGACTTATTTTAGACCCATCGACGAACTTACCTAGTTATCAATGTGCTTTGAAAAAGTTTGACTATAGTATCAAACATCAAAAATCTGCACGCTATGCTGCTATTGCTTTTAAACCACTTAACTTCCAACAAGTTAATGCTGTTTTAGGGCATCACAATTCTGATATTTTATTGTTGCAACTTGCCTATTGCCTGCAGAAAGCTATTGAAGATGATGGCGATTTACTAAACTTTTGTACAGAAGAGCTTCCTGTGCGTATCGCACGTTTACAAGGCTTACACTTTTTAATCGTGATGGATGTTGCACAAAGTAAGCACAGTGATGAAGTTATTATTGAACAGCTCTGTCAGAAGTTAGCCCAAGCGGTACCTGGGCCTATGAGCTTTAAAAGCTTCTCTTTATTTTTCAAATTAGCCTTTGGTGTCGCCTTTGTTGGTAAAGACAGTGACAATGTGAATGAAGTTATTGCTTGCGCTGAAGATGCGTTGTTACAGGCTGATAAACAACAAAAGCAAGTTAGCTTTTTTGCCCAAGGCTTAGCTATTTTCAATCAACAACAATTACAGAAAATGGAGCAGCTTAAACAAGATATAGCAACTGGTGCGATTAATTGGCGTGTACAGCCACAAATTGAAATGGCCTCTAAGCACGTATTAGGGTTTGAGTTGCTATTAACTTGGCAAGGGCGTGACGGTGAAAAGCTAGACTTTAATGAAGTGATGGTCATTGCGCAGCAAAGTGGTGATGCGTTTGCACTATGCCGCAAAATGGTGACGCAGGCCTTTACCTTTTTACAACAGTTACATCGCTTAGGCGCTAAAGTACAAATTGCGATAAAGCTGTCAAACAGCTGTTTATTAGAGCCAGACATCGTCGACTTTATTGAACAACAAGCGATAGATTTCGCTATCGACTGTGAATATTTACTAATAGAAATTAAAGAAGAAATACTGTTAAGTGCTTCTCGTGAGGCAAAAGCTAGTATTGACCAATTAAAGTTTCTGGGTGTTAAAATTGCTATTGACGAATTTTCTGGCAGCTACGAAGCACTGCGCTATCTGAGAAAGTTAGCGGTGAGCGAAATTAAAATAAATTGTCATGCGTTAGCAAAAGCAGAAGCTGGTTCATCTGATAAAGCAATAATTAATGCGTTGATTAATCTTACTCGTAAGATGAAATTGCCACTTATCGGTACAAACATTGATAATGTAGGTGTTGAAAAAATGTTTATTGCGATGGGAGGAGAATATGCCCAAGGTAAACATTATAGCTCAGGCATTAATTTCCATGAACTGCCATTTTGGCTTGACGCATGGCAGCAACAATACGCCAAAAACGATAGTTAGATATTGATTGTTACTCTATATCGAGCGGATCAGGAGATAAAATTACACCGGTGTTATCAGCATAAATATGATCATCAGGCAAAAATGTTACGCCGGCAAAATTAATTGCCAAATCACTTTCGCCTAAGTTACTAGTGCTGGCGCCAACGGGAATAGATAATAAGCCCTGAACACCGATATCAACATCTTCTAAAGCATCAACATCACGAACGCTGCCGTAGCAAATAATGCCTTCCCAGTTGTTTTTAGCGGCAAGTTCGGTGATCTTAATATTAATTAGTGCGCGCCGTGTTGAACCGCCACCGTCAATGACCATTACTTTGCCAGAGCCGTCGGTATTGGCTATTTCTTCAATAAGACCATTATTTTCGAAACACTTCACGGTAACGACTTTACCGCCAAATGAGCTTCGGCCACCATAGTTACTAAAAATAGGTTCAAGTACATCGATTAAGTCTGTGTAGATATCACACAATTCTGAAGTGTTGTATTCCATAGTCAGTCCTATGTTATTAAATTTAATAACTTCTAGTATAACGGTTGAATGCTAAGGCACAACTGCTAAGCCGCTATAGTTGCTAAATATTTCTAAGGTAAACGTTACTTGTAATTGCACTAGAAACATTATTTAATAACCATAATATATTTTCTCCCAAGAGTTGTATTTATGGCGGATAGGGCACTTACCCATAGCTTAATTTATTCTACAGAAACTCTTATTTTTAGCATTCTTGCTTTACTTCTTTTAGCCTATTATCGCGGGTTAGGGCGTCAGTATGTAAAGTTTTGGATGATCAGTTTATCGGCACTTGCTGTTAACCAGTTTGCACTGGCTTGTGAAAATACTTTCAATGAGCGAGATGTGGGTAGCGTACTAGATATTTCTATCGCACTTTTACGGCAAGTCAGCCAGTACGTACATATTTTGTTTTTGATCTTTGGTATTTACGCGGCGACGAAGCAAAAAAATGTGACGAGAAAAATGCTATTTATTGGTGTTTCTTCTGCATTGCTGATTGGAATTTTTGCTGCCGTTTTTTATGGTTTTGATGTGAAAAGTGTCTTCAATCGCTTCTATTTACGTGAAAGCTTAACGGCATTTATTTTTGGTAGTGCCTTGATTGCCTCTGCTTTTTATTTGTTTTCAGCAAATATTAATCATTTTTCCGGTAAAATATTTTTAGCTTATTGTATTTTGGTTGGCCTTCGTTACATTTCTTACTCATTTGCATCGATCATATTCCTCACCGAAGACTGGTTTCGTGAACTATCCCAAACTTTAGTATTTGTTGATATGGGCGTGAATACTATTCTAGGGTTTATTTTTCTTATTTGGATGCAAGGTGCTGAGCGTCATGTTGCCGCAACAGCTATAAACCGTGCAAAATATTTAGGTAAACATGATTCATTAACGGGTGTATTAAACCGAGAACAAGTGCTTGAAAAACTGACTAATGAAATGAAAATATCAAAAGATAAAAAACAAGCATTGTGTGTTTTTTTACTTGATATTAAACGCTTTAAATTTGTCAATGATACCCACGGTTTGAAAGTTGGAGACCTCATTTTAGGCGAAATAGCACAAAGACTTAATCAAAGTTTATTGAAACCGAAAGTGGTGGGGCGCTTAAGCGGCGACTCTTTTATGTACGTTATTGACTATGAAAGTGAAAAACAGCAAAGCACTGTTGCCGAGCATTTACATGCGTTAATTGAAAGGCCTTATTTGGTCTCTCAACAAGAAGTGCACTTACAATGTAGTGTCGGCTATTGTCAGTTTCCTACGGATGCTGAAGTTGCTGATGAGTTGTTGCAAAAATCAAATTTAGCCTTGTTTCAGGCTGAAAGTAGTAATATTCGAACGGTTAAATATGAAGCGGGTATGCAATCTCATGGTCGACATTTACTGGCTATGGAAAAAGAAATTCGGCAAGCAATTAGCAATGAAGAATTTATTTTGCACTTCCAACCGCAGTTAAATTTAAAAAGTAATCGTTTAGATGGCGCAGAAGTATTAGTTCGTTGGCAGCATCCAACCAAAGGTTTACTAGCACCTGGGCAGTTTTTTGATGATATTGAAGCGCTAAATCTCTATAGCGAGCTCGACAATTATGTCTTGGAAAAAACCTGCCAAACTATCGCACAGTGGTATAAAACCTATAAACGCCGAGTGCCACTAGCAATCAATATTACCGCGGTTGAATTTCAAGCCCAAAACTTTATTAGTAATATTCAAGCGCTATTAATTAAATATGAAATTCCTCCTATTTACCTTGAGTTAGAGGTGACTGAGAATGTCGTTATAACGGACATTGATTTAGTGATGAATACAATAGTGGTGTTGCAAAACATGGGCATAAAAGTGTCTATTGATGATTTTGGTACGGGCTATTCATCATTAGCATATTTACGCAAATTGCCAATTGATAAGATTAAAATTGACCGCAGTTTTATTCAAGAAGTGGCTTCTAATGACTCTGATTTGACGATAGTGAAAACTATGGTTGAATTATCACATGGATTAGGAAAGCGCGTATTGGCGGAGGGTGTTGAAACTCAGCAACAATTACAACTGTTGCGTAACATTGGTTGTGATGCCGTACAAGGCTATTTTATAAGTCGACCAATTAGTGCTGAAGAGTTTACTAAGTATCTAAAACGAAAATAGAGACTTTGAATTAAGTTTAAAAAAAAGAGCTTAAATGGTTAATCATTTAAGCTCTTTTTAGTTAATTAGATAGCTTGATATTACTTAACTTCTTTGAAATCTATTGTTGCTTCGCGGCTATTAATCGCCGAATTAGCACTTTTCATATAATGCTGCCAACGTTGTTCATATTCTGCTAATAACACTTGAATATATGCTGCGCTATACGTATTGCTGTGGCCATCATCAAAGATTAATCGGTAGCCATGTATGCCTACCGATTCTATGCGTAATAACTGCACTTGTTTCTTATGATAAACCTTAGGCGTTAACCCTGTAGGCTGACCTTTATCGTCGGTTGGAGCGAATACGCGTAGATATTCAAAACTCAATTCAGCGCTATCTTGTTCAAGACCATCAAATTTAATTGATAAGCTCGCAGCTTGGCGATGAATGGTAAAGCCTGTGATATTACTCATGTTTCACTCCAGCGTTTTAATGCCGTAAATTATAAAATAAATCGACTTAAGTCTTCATCTTTAACAAGCTCGTTTAAGATGCTACCAACAAACTCAGCGTTAATGACAATACTTTCGCCAGCGCGATCATTGGCATTAAACGACAATTCCTCAACTAAACGTTCCATCATGGTATGTAAACGACGAGCACCAATGTTTTCTGTGCTCTCATTGACTTGCCATGCTGCATTAGCAATGGCTTGAATACCGTCTTCACTAAATGAAATGGTAACGCCTTCAGTAGCAAGCAAAGCAATATATTGCTCAGTTAGCGAGGCATTTGGCTCGGTCAAAATACGAACGAAATCGTCAGTTGTTAATGCTTGCAGTTCAACGCGGATTGGTAAGCGACCTTGTAATTCAGGGATCAAATCAGAAGGTTTTGCCATTTGGAAGGCACCAGAAGCAATAAACAATATGTGGTCAGTTTTAACCATGCCATGTTTAGTGCTAACTGTAGAGCCTTCAACTAAAGGTAGTAAATCACGTTGTACACCTTCGCGTGATACGTCAGGGCCTGAAGAGTCACCACGTTTACAAATTTTGTCGATTTCATCGATGAAAACAATACCATTTTGCTCAACCGCATAAATGGCTTTTTCTTTGATGTCTTCTTGGTTAACAATTTTAGCAGCTTCTTCTTCCTGTAAGGCTTTAAAAGCATCTTTAATTTTTAACTTACGCTTATTAGTTTTCTCGCTAGACATGCTTTGGAACATGTTTTGTAGCTGCGAAGTCATATCTTCCATACCAGGAGGAGACATAATCTCAACGCCGACTTGTGGCGCTGCTAGGTCTAACTCAATTTCTTTATCATCAAGTTGTCCTTCACGTAATTTTTTACGGAACACTTGGCGAGTAGAGCTGTTATCTGGCTGTTCATCATTACCAAAGCTATCGCGAGCTGGCGGTAATAATACGTCTAAAATACGCTCTTCAGCGGCTTCTTCAGCTAAATGCTTAACGCGTGACATTTCTTGTTCTTTGGTTAACTTAATAGCCATATCTGCAAGGTCACGAATGATTGTTTCTACTTCTTTGCCTACATAGCCCACTTCGGTGAACTTAGTTGCTTCAACTTTAATAAAAGGCGCATTGGCAAGTTTGGCTAATCGACGAGCAATTTCTGTTTTACCAACACCCGTTGGGCCGATCATCAAAATGTTTTTAGGGGTAACTTCTGTGCGCAACTCTTCATTAAGTTGCATTCTACGCCAGCGGTTTCTTAGTGCTATCGCAACGGCGCGTTTTGCATCGCTTTGACCAACAATATGGCTATCAAGTTCGTGAACTATTTCACGTGGTGTCATATTCGACATGTTAATTCCTTACTAAATCTGGCGTTTAAAGTTCGTCAATCACGTGTTGCTGATTGGTGAATACACAAATATCGCCAGCAATTTTTAATGATTTCTCTACAATCTCTTTTGCTGAAAGCTCGGTATTTTCTAATAGCGCTGTTGCGGCTGATTGCGCAAAGTTACCACCACTGCCAATGGCAATTAGGTCATGCTCAGGCTGAACAACATCACCGTTACCAGTAATGATTAAAGAGGCCGTTTCATCGGCAACAGCAAGTAAGGCTTCTAACTTACGTAATGCACGATCACTACGCCAATCTTTGGCAAGTTCAACAGCGGCTTTTGTTAAATGACCTTGGTGCATTTCTAATTTGCTTTCAAAGCGTTCGAATAAAGTAAAAGCATCAGCGGTACCACCAGCAAAACCGGCCAGTACTTTGTCATTGTATAAACGACGAACTTTTCGGGCATTACCTTTCATTACAGTGTTGCCAAGCGAAACTTGGCCGTCACCACCGATGGCAACTTTGCCATTACGTCTGACTGAAACAATAGTAGTCACAAATAACCTCTTACATATGGCCAACTGAGATAGTCGGCTTGTCTAATGTAGAATAGATAGGGGATAACTCGACATTTTTCAAGGGAGCTAGTCGGAATTTGTCGTGTTTTTTTGCAGAAAGTTTTTGAGAAGAGTTTAGGCAATGCATCGTGGTTTAACTTAGCAGCATTGCCTGAATTTTTCGATGATACGTAAAGGTTTAGTCCCAGTTCCAAATTTTACAGCCGTGCACTGAATTGTTCTTTAACTTGTGTTTATCTTTTTCAGCACCACGTTTTTTGGGATATGGCCCTAAGTAAACTTTATACCAAGTAGCATAAGTACCAACCGACTTGCTAACTTGCGCTACTAAACCCGTAAAGGCGATTTTTGCTTTTAACGATTCAGCCTGTTTGCGGGTTTTAAAGGAACCACATTGCATTTTATATGGCCCTTTTTGAGTGACCTTATATTCGCCAACTTCTACCTCTTTGCTTTTTAAGTCGTCAACGTAAGTCCATTTTTCTTCAGGTGGTTTAGGTAGCTCAGTCGTTTTAGCTTTAGCGGTTTTTGTCGCTTTTGGTGTCACCACTACGTCAGGCTGTTTGTCTTTAATCGTCCACAGTAAATAACCAAAACTAGGTAAAGCGAGTACTAGAAATAGCGCAATCATTTTAACTTTCAATGATATAGCTGGCGCTGGCTCAACATTTTTTTTATATGGGCTTTTCTTTTTATTTTTTGCTCGAGAGCGGGAAACGTAATCTTGATGCGCCATGGAAAACTTTATACTGGGAAACTTTCGCCAATTCTAACCAACTGGGTAAGAAATATCACTACTTAGTCACGTATAAGCTGTAATTAGATATGACAGCGCTGCAAGAATACAAAATATGCCCGTTAAAAGTGGTATGGCTACCAGCTTAAATCTACCGGATCAATATCGACAGACCAGCGTACCTTTGACTGCCATTCATTATTGGTGCTGTGATGAATCAATTGAAATACTGCTTGGTGTAACTGCTTGCGAGACTTTGCTTGCAAAATTAAATGATAGCGAAACTTACCAGCCTTTTTTTCCATTGCTGCTGGCACAGGGCCTGCAAATTGACAGCCATCAAAGGAGTGCTCAGTTAATGCTCTTAAGAATTTTTCAGGGTAAGACGGATAGTTTGCATCCGCTCGAAATAGTGCTTGAAAGCTAAACGGTGGTAGCATCGCTTGTTGGCGTTCTATTAGTGCTTGTTTGGCGAAGTGTTGATAGCCATTATTGACTAGGTCTTGTAATAGCGGGTGATCAGGAAAATTACTTTGCACCATAACTTTACCAGGTTTGCTAGCTCTGCCTGCTCGACCAGATACTTGTACTAATAATTGCGCCATATGTTCGGCTGCGCGAAAATCATAGCTGAACAATGCGCCGTCAACATCAAGTACAGCTACTAAGGTTACATCGGGAAAGTGATGACCTTTTGCTAGCATTTGTGTACCAATTAATAGTTGATGTTCTTTATCACTGACCTGTTGTAGCAATTTCGCGAGTTCGCCTTTTTTACGGGTGCTGTCTCTATCTATGCGTACGGTGCTAAAATCAGAAAATAGTTCACCAATCCTTTCTTCAAGTTGCTCTGTACCTTGTCCTAACGACTTTATCCGCACGCTGCCGCAACTTGGACATTGTGGTGGAATGCGTTTTTGGCTACCACAGTGGTGGCAGATCAATAATCCCTGACCTTGATGTAGGGTATAAGGTTTATTACAGCGTTGGCAATCCGCAATCCAATGACATTCTTGACAGTTAATTGCTGGCGCATAACCTCGGCGATTAAGAAACACTAACGCTTGTTCACCACGCTCTAAGGTATTTTTTATTGCTTGTTTTAAAGTACCTGAAAGACCATGTTCCATTTGCTGTTGGGCAACATCAATTAGGCTGATTTTTGCGGTTGAGGCATTACCGGCACGTTTTTTTAATTGATGATAATGGTAACGGCCAGTTAGTGCGTTTTGTAGTGTCTCAAAGCTAGGTGTAGCACTGCCAAGTACAATAGGAATACTAAGTTGCCGTGCTCTTAATATGGCAATGTCACGAGCATTATAGCGAAAGCTGTCTTGCTGTTTAAAAGACCCATCGTGCTCTTCGTCAACAATAATTAAACCTAAGTCATGCAATGGCGTAAATACAGCTGAGCGTGTGCCAATCACTATTGCCGCTGAGCCTCGTTGTGCTTCTAGCCAAGTTTGTAATCGTTCTTTGTCATTAAGGCCTGAGTGGTGCAAACAAATAGGCACATTAAAACGTTGTTCGAAGCGAGCTAAGGTTTGTGGTGTTAAGCCGATTTCAGGTACTAGTACTAACACTTGCTTATTTGCTGCTAGGACTTCTTCCATCGCTTGTAAATAAACTTCTGTTTTACCACTGCCTGTAATGCCATCAACTAAGTGACAAGAGAACTGCTTTTGCATTTCTTTGATGGTAGCAACGATAATGGCTTGCTCCGCGGAAAGGTCTAAACGATTATCTTGCTGTAAAGCACTGTCTTGCCAGGTGAATACTTCAACCGGGCGAGATTCAGAGTAAATGAACTGCTTTTTTTCCAGCGCGTTAAGTTGTGCTTTATTAAAGCCGAGGGTTAAAAGTTCAGACCAGGTCATGCCTTGGTGTTGCTTAAGTAAAGTGAGTAATTCACCTTGTTTAGGTGCACGCTTTTGTGTGGCATTGTGTTCTTCATCAGTTAACGATTCTTTTGTTAACCAAATTTGTGGCAATTCAACATCAGGTTGTTTTATTTGTCGTAAAAGAACCGGTAGCGCTTGTTGAAAAACATCACCAATAGGGTGGTGATAATAATCAGCGCAGCGTTGCAAAAAGTTTAATAGTTCAGCTGAAAAGCTAAAGTTGTCTTTAACTCGGCTTAATATCGATTTTATTTTTTCTGCGGCATATTCAGTATCGTCATCGATTGCTAAAACAATGGCGACTACTTGGCGAGAACCAAAAGGCACAATAACCCGCTCACCAAGCTTAATAGCGTTAACATTTAATTTTGCTGGCAATTTATAGGTAAACAATTGACGCATAGGAACGGGAATCGCCACTTTTACGTACTTGTCAGGTGAAGTTATTGCCACAAATTTTTGTCATGTTAAAACCAAATGTTGGCCTTATTCTACTGGTAAATTGAGTGAAGCCAAGCGAGAAAATAATGAGAAATGGTTTTTTAATAAATAAAATGAAAAACTGTTCATTTTTTTAGCGATATTTATTGCTATGGTGGCAATGTTCCTATAACATTCGCCTCCATTATTTTTAACTCGTATGGTGCTTGGCAGCAATAATGACTGATCAAGTGGCGATACGGCCTTAACAGAGGTTTCCCATGAAAGACGGTATTCATCCAAATTATGTAGAGTTCAAGGCAACTTGTTCTTGTGGTAACATTATTACAACTCGTTCAACTGTAGGTAAAGACTTACACCTTGACGTATGTTCAGAATGTCACCCATTCTACACTGGTAAGCAAAAAGCTGCTGAGACTGGCGGTCGTGTTGATAAATTCAACAAGCGTTTTGGTGCTCTTAGCAAGAAGTAATTCTGCTAAATTACCAGATGAAAAAGCGCCTATGGGCGCTTTTTTTATATCTTTAAATAAAAAAACTACCGGCTTTATTTTAATCCTCTCAAAGATTTTTCATTCTAATCGTCATGGCATAACCCGAACTTTGGGTGATGCGTACTGCTTATCCTAAGTTCAGGTTACTTAAAAATATTATTTTATTTTTCTTTTATTTAAACCCTTTTACTTCATACTGCATCTAACCTAATAACTATGTAAAACATCGAGAATTTGTTTTTTTGGACAAGTTAAAAATTATTGATGCCCATGAACGTTTTAGCCCAGATGTTGAGTCGCAGTGGATAGCACAAGCTCAGCAGGGAAACCAACAGGCATTTCATCACTTATATGAAAACTATCACCGCCGTATTTATGCGTTGTGCTGGCGCATGATGGCAGATAAAGACAGTGCTGAAGATGTTTGTCAGGAAGTGTTTGTGCAACTATGGCAAAAAATTAATAACTTTCGTGGTGAAAGTAAATTTTCCACTTGGTTACATAGTGTCGCTACCAATATAGTTTTAGGGCATATTCGCAAGAATAAAACTTGGATCCAACGTATTTTCAGTATTGAAGAGCAAGTGGTTGAAGACATCGCAGTAGAAATGCCTGAGCTATCAAATTTAGATAAGAATATTCAGTCTTTGCCAGAACGAGCAAGGCTGGTGTTTATTTTATTTGCCATTGAAGGCTATCGTCACGAAGAAATATCTAAAATGTTGGGAATGGCGGTAGGCTCGAGTAAATCACAATATCATCGAGCTAAAGGTTTATTACGCGAGTCGTTAGGTGAGTAATATATGAAACAGACAATGACTGACAGTAAAAATGCAGAGCAAAATTTAAAAGCTGCTATTGCAAAATTGCCGCGAGAAATGACACCTGAACGTGATTTATGGTCAGGTATCGAAAAGGCAATTAACCAAAATTCGCAAACAGCATCGCCAAGCCAACATTCAAAAGCTAAGGTTTTTATGCCGACAGCGTGGGCGGCATCGGTTGTTGCTGCTGTACTGCTAACATGGGTAACCTTAGGACCAACACCAGATAATAGCGAGCAACAGGTCAATTTGGTTGTTGAAATGCAACAAGACTTTGAACAGCAAAAGAAAACTATGTTGGTGAGCTTTGGTACGCCAGACGTGAAAAAATTACCAACTGCAATGCAAACAGAATTAACGAAGTTGAGCTCGGCTCAACAAACAATTAGCAAAGCACTTGCTGATGATCCTAATAATAGTGACTTGTTAAATCTATTACGCTGGACACAGAAGCAAGAGTTAGATTTACTAAAGCAATTATATAGTCCGCAGTGGCAGACAATATAGTCGTTATTTAGTTGTTAACGAACAAGAAATAAGAGGTTTATATGGGAAACTTAAGAAGTTATTTACCACTGATATTGCTAACAACAGCAATACCAACATTAGCTGGCGAGAAGATTGACGAATCAATGTCATTGAATGGCGCCAAAAGTGTCATTATTGAAAATTTACGCGGTGAAGTGAAAGTAATGGGTAACAACGGAGATACTGTTTCTGTTGTTGGTGAGCTTGATGATAAAGCTGAAGGTCTAACTTTTGAAAAGTCAGGTTCACGTATAATTATAAAAGTTGAAATACCGCACAATAGTCATAATGGTTGGGGGGCTGATGGCTCTGAACTAAGCATAAAGTTGCCTAAGCATGTACGTGTAAGCTTTAAAGGTGTGTCTTCTGATATTGATATCGATAACTTTACCAATGGCGTTGAAATTCAAACGGTTAGTGGTGACGTAACCGCTAAAAATTTAATGCAGCAAGTCGAGTTAGCCACGGTAAGTGGTAATATTGAAAGCAAAAACTTATCAGGTAAGTTACGTCTATCATCGGTTAGTGGTGATATTGAAGATAAAAGCTCTTCAGGTCGAGCACACTTTAAAACAGTTAGTGGCAGCTTAAGTTCAAGTTCTAGCGCTAATGAAATATCAGCTAACTCGGTATCGGGTGATATTAAATTACGTTTAGCTGAAATTGATGAGTTAATTGTTTCAACAGTCAGTGGTGAGTTTAATAGCGAACTTTCATTAAATGATGATGGCTTACTTAAAATGTCGAGCGTTAGTGGTGACTTGCAGGTTAACTTTAAGAATGAAGTACAAGCAAGTTTTAGCTTAAAAACTAATGCTGGCGGCGACATCATTAATCGCCTTACATCGGCACAAGCGAAACGAGCAAAGTATGGACCTAGCTCTAAGCTATCATTTGAAACAGGTAATGGTAGTAGCTCAGTACGCGCAAGTACGGTAAGTGGTAGCATAGTTGTTAAGTAACAAGTAAAGCACTTACAAGCGTTAAACGTTCGCCCCCATATGTGCGGGCGTTTAGCGAAAATTCTCGTTAAAATATTTACTACAATTATTATTTTAACCCTACCTCGTGACAATATTTCTTTTCATTCTATCATTTTGCTCAGCAGCAAATTCTGCTACATTAGCTCTCTTTATTTTCGAATAATTTTTTAGTGCTCATTGGTGTAATAAACACGCTAATAAGTAAAGATTATCGCCAAGCGTTTAGGGTGTAATATGGCCGATCGAAAGCCAGCCAAATTTAGTAAAAATAACCAGTTTCCTCGTGACAAACAAATTGATGAACTAAAAGTTCCACCACATTCTTTAGAAGCTGAACAGTCAGTTTTAGGTGGCTTATTGTTAGACAATGAAACCTGGGACAGAGTAAGTGAGCGTGTTGTTGCACAAGACTTTTACAGTCGTTCGCACCGTATTACTTTTGAAACCGTTGGCGCGCTAATTGAAGTCGGCGAACCTGTTGATTTAATCACCCTTTCTGAAGCCTTAGAAAACGATCAAAAATTAGAAGACGCTGGTGGTTTTGTTTATCTCGCTGAGATGATGAAGAATACGCCAAGTGCTGCCAACATTACCGCTTATGCCGATATCGTGCGCGAACGTGCCGTTACCCGCGAAATGATCAGTGTTGCCAATGAAATTGCTGAAGCGGGCTATGATCCACAAGGACGAACCAGTGCAGACTTACTCGATTTTGCTGAAACCAAGGTGTTTGCCATTGCCGAGCAACGGGCGAATAAGTCGGAAGGGCCTGAAAATATTGATTCAGTACTAGAAAAAACCGTGGATAGAATTGAAAAACTTTGTTCTGCACCAACCGGTGGTGTGACAGGTGTTTCTAGTGGTTATACTGATTTAGATAAAATGACCGCAGGCTTTCAAAAGTCCGATTTAATTATTGTTGCCGCTCGTCCATCAATGGGTAAAACTACTTTCGCGATGAATATCGCGGAACATGCAGCAATGACCGAAGATAAACCTGCGCTTATTTTCAGTTTAGAGATGCCTTCAGAACAGCTAATGATGAGAATGTTAGCCTCACTTGGACGTATTGACCAAACCAAAATTCGTACAGGCCAGTTAGAAGATGAAGACTGGGCTCGATTATCATCAACGATGGGCTTGTTGATGGAAAAAGGCAAAATGTATATTGATGATGCTGCTGGTTTAACACCAACCGATGTTCGTTCTCGTGCTCGTCGTATTGCCCGTGATCATGGCGGTATTAGTATGATCATGATCGATTATTTGCAATTGATGCGTGCTCCTCAGTTTTCTGATAATCGTACCTTGGAAATTGCCGAAATATCACGGTCGTTAAAAGCATTGGCGAAAGAATTAGAAGTGCCAGTTGTGGCACTATCTCAGCTTAACCGTGGTTTGGAGCAACGTTCAGATAAACGTCCGATTAACTCAGATTTACGTGAATCTGGTTCAATAGAGCAGGATGCCGATTTAATCATGTTTATTTATCGTGATGAGGTTTATCACGACGATTCAGAATTTAAAGGCATGGCAGAAATTATTATTGGTAAGCAGCGTAATGGTCCAATTGGGCGTGTGCCTTTGACTTTCCAAGGTCAATTCTCACGTTTTGATAATTATGCTGGTCCACATGTACTCGAAGAAGATTAAGTCTTAATGTTACGTACAGCAACCGCGGTTATTGACCTAAAGGCGTTAAGTAGCAATTATCGCTTAATTCAAACCATGTCACCCGATAGTAAAATTTTAGCTGTGTTAAAAGCTAACGGTTACGGGCATGGTTTAGAACGCATTGCAAAAGCGTTACCTAATGCTGATGCCTTTGGTGTTGCACGTATTGATGAAGCGCTCGCACTTAGGGCGGCAGGTATTGTTAAGCCTATAGTATTACTTGAAGGCTTTTTTGCTGAAACTGACATTGATATTCTTGCCGTTAATAACTTACAATCTATCGTACATAATACCCAGCAGCTTGACGCGATCATTAATGCCAACCTAGAAAAACCGTTAAAAGTTTGGCTGAAAATTGATACCGGCATGCACCGCTTAGGTATAAACCCTGAGCAGTTAGCACATTTTTATCGAGCGTTAAGTACATCAAAAAACGTGCAACAACCGATAGTTTTGATGAGTCACTTGGGCTGCGCAGATGAAAAAGACAATTCGGCAACACCTAAACAAATAGCATTGTTTAATGAACTTACTGCTGAATTAGCATTGGAAAAAAGCTTAGCTAACTCTGCCGGAGTATTAGCGTGGCCAGAAAGTCATTATCAATGGATTCGCCCTGGGCTTTTACTTTATGGCGTATCACCATTACCAACAGATGTTGCAGTCGACGGTATATTGCCTGTGATGACCTTACAATCAAGTTTAATTGCGACTAGAGAAATTGCAGCGGGTGAAGCGGTAGGTTACAGCGGTGCTTGGGTTAGCAAAAAGAAAACCACCATTGGCGTAGTTGCCATTGGTTATGGTGATGGTTACCCTCGTCATGCACCTAATGGCACTCCGGTATTAGTTAATGGCCGTCGTGTGCCGCTTATTGGCCGAGTATCAATGGACATGATAACGGTTGATTTAGGTGTCAATGCCGCGGATCAAGTTGGCGACATTGCGACGTTATGGGGCAAAGGTTTACCAGTAGAAGAAGTTGCCGAGTTTGCCACGACAATACCTTACGAGTTACTTTGTAACATCACTCGTCGTGTACTTATTCAATTAGCATAAACACCTAAGGGAGAAGTGTTGCCTTAGTGCTATTCGCCACTAATCGTTAATACTAAGGTGCGTGCACCACCATTGTCACGATGTTCTCCTAAATAAACACCTTGCCAAATACCTAAGTTCATTTGACCATTCGTTAATGGAATACTAACGCTACTACCTAACGTACTGGCTTTAATGTGTGCCGGCATATCGTCAGAACCTTCATATGTATGGCGATAATAGGGCGCATTTTCAGGGACGAATTGATTAAAGTGCCGCTCCATATCATCACGTACGGTTGAGTCTGCATTTTCATTAATGGTTAGCGACGCTGAAGAGTGTTTGATAAAAATGTGCAGTAAACCACAGCGCACGGAAGAGAGTTTGGCAAGCACTTGTTCAATATCGCTGGTGATCAAATGAAAACCGCGTGCACGAGGCTTTAAAGATAACTCAATTTGTTGCCACATAAGACTCTCTCAATCGGAAAATCTATATCATAGCACCTAGATTGTTTTGAGCGTCGATATTGTTGCGCATCGACGTGCATGTTCATACATGGATGTAAGTTACTAGAGTAATGTAGGAGCAATTACCGAGATACATTAATGCCTTGTAAGACAGAATGTCTAAGAAAGGCCTGAACATCGTCACTCTTTCGCATCCATGCGATCGTGACATTGCCTGCATGGACGTAGGTACTAAGTTTTTGTCAGGAACAAAAAAACTGACCGTTCATCGACGTGCATGGATGCACTAATGCCTTGTAAGACAGGATGTCTAAGAAAGGCCTGTACATAAAAAAGCCCCGAATGAACGAGGCTTATTATGGTGCTTAAATAGCTTACTTGTCGAAACTGAATTCTATATATGCTTTGCCGTGCTCTGCAGAGGCAAGAGGGATAATCACGATTGGTCCGTCAGCTTTATGAGTAATCGTGTGATCCTTACCTGAAACAACCATAGGTGTGGCCATATCAAACTCAATACCTTTTTCACTAAGCATGCGCTTAGCGCCGCCGGTAACCATGTTAGTAATTTCACCGACTAAATCAGTAATTTCTTCATTGATTTCATCAGGACCTTCACCAACCATGCTTTTCATCGTTGCTAAGGCAAGCTTACCTTCAAACGTAATAGATAATGACCCTTTAGTTTGCTCACTTACCATACCTATTAAGCCAGAAACATCACCATGAGCCACTTCGTTTTTCTTTAAACGAGGTTTTTCGGGAGTTAGTTCCATTCGAGCCATGGTAGACATAACATTAAGCATTGAAGATAAAAACGGGTTAATAAACTCTACATTCATAAAGTATTCCAAAACCTTTTGGTTTTAACTAGCTATTTGATTTTGCACTGATATGAGCAGAATCTATATGAACTAGTATTAATTATTATTCACTATAGTATCAATAGTAACTGATCTTTTGAAAGTTAGGCTACCTTTTATCGACTTATCGCGAAAATTAACCGTATTTATTTGCTTTGCATAACTGTTAATTAACAAATTGTTGGTTATTTTTAGCCCAAGTAGCGAATGATGAAACTCAGCTTCTTGGTAAATAAAAATATTGCCTTTGTTTATCTCTAGCCCGACCCAATTCAATATCACTGCTTTATCTTGATAATGTAACTGAAAATGACTTTCAATATATTGGCGAATAATGCTTTCGTATTCTGGGTGCGCAACTGAAAAGTGTATTTGTTTGGCTTCTGCAATAGCATTGTCAATGTCGTGAGCCGTTATTTGATGAATAACTTCTATCGATTGGCTGTTTTCATTTAATGCTAAGTCAGTAATGCTGAAAAAATAACGGTGGGCAACCGCATTTGCGGCTAACCCACACAATAGCAAAACAAAAAAGCGTTTAGCTATGCTGATGTACATTACTGCTCTTCAGCCTTATCTTTCGAGGCTTCTTTAGCATCTTTGTCGTCAGTAATTTTTAACTCAACGTTGTAATCGCGCATCATGTCTTTTTTCTTACGTTTGTATAGATCAAAACGTGACTTAATAGGGCGTGCTGGCCAGTAGTTGTTATTTACATTTACATCAGCTGTTTCCCAGTTAGGGTCAATAGCAATGGCCGTAATTTCTTTGTCACGAATAAGTAACTTAGACACTTTTTTGCTATTACGACGCCAAATTTCAGCTGGTAATGTGACACGTTCAACCGTGTTGTCGGCAAAAGTTAGGTCTAAAATAATTGGCATTACTAAGCCTCCTTTATTTTCAAAATCAACTATGTAGAAGTTGTTTTCGTCAACAAGTAGGTCTTTTTGCCATTGCTCTAATTTTTTATTGCTTGAATTATATTTGTTACGCGCTTTGTTGGTTGCGGTAAATTTGTCATGCTCGTTGTAAAAGTCTAATAATTCAGGTTTGTCTTGCGTGCGAACCCATTGACCGGCATTGCGAATCTTGCTAATAAATTCTGGTTTTTCGTTATCAAGAGCACGTTCCCAAGCTTCTTCCGTATCAGGGTTTTGGCTATTTGGGCGGTATAAATGAATATCACCTAAAGCAATATCAACATGGTCGGTAGTGTAGAACCAACCACGCCAGAACCAGTCTAAATCAACACCTGAAGCGTCTTCCATAGTACGGAAAAAGTCAGCAGGAGTAGGGCGCTTAAACTTCCAACGTTGTGCGTATTCTCTAAAAGCAAAATCAAATAATTCACGACCCATAATGGTTTCGCGTAAAATGTTTAATGCCGTTGCTGGCTTGCCGTAAGCGTTGTTACCAAATTGCAAAATTGACTCAGAGTTAGTCATAATTGGCACTTGGTTATTACTCTTCATGTAAGTAGTAATATTAGCAGCGTCACCACGACGTGATGGGTAACCTTCTTCCCATGCTTGCTCGGCAACAAATTGTAGAAAAGTATTTAAACCTTCATCCATCCAAGTCCATTGACGTTCATCAGAGTTAACTATCATCGGGAAGTAGTTATGACCTACTTCATGAATAATAACGCCGATTAAGCCATATTTAGTGCGACGAGAATAAGTTTTCTCACCAGTTTTCTTGTCTAATGTTGGGCGTGGACCATTGAACGTGATCATTGGGTATTCCATGCCGCCAACCGGACCATTTACCGAGATTGAAACAGGGTACGGGTAGTCGAAAGTATATTTATTGTATTGCTCCATGGTGTGAATAATTGACTCAGTAGAGTATTTTTCCCACAAAGGATTACCTTCATTAGGGTAGAACGACATTGCCATTGTCTCGGTTTTGCCGCCTTTATAACCTTGGGCATCCCAAATAAATTTACGACTTGAGGCAAAAGCGAAATCACGAACATTTTTCGCTTCAAACTCCCAAGTTTTGGTTTTTGTTGAGCGAGACTTTTCGTTTTCTAATGCTTCTGCCGGCGTAATAACTAATACAGGTTTGTCAGCATTTTTAGCTTTAGCTAAACGGTTGCGCTGAGTTTTTGTTAGTACTTCTTTAGGGTTTTGTAAAACACCCGTTGCCGCAACCACATGGTCAGCAGGCACTGTAATGCTTACATCGTAATCACCAAACTCTAAAGTGAATTCACCGCTGCCGATAAATTGCTTATTCTGCCAACCCATTACGTCGTAATAAGCTGCCGCACGGGGGAACCAACTAGCAATTTCGTAAAGGTAGTTTTCATCTTCTTTAAAATATTCGTAACCTGAACGACCACCTAATACTTTTTGCTCGTGTAATTGGTAGTTCCAGTTAATGTTCAATTCAACGCTATCACCCGACTTAAGTGATTTTGGTAAATCAATACGCATCATGGTGCCGTTAATGACATAATTTAAGGCTTTACCGTTCGAGCCAGTAACCTTAGTAATGTCATAACCACCGTTGAACTTGTCTGACTCAATGGCGTTGCGCAAACCGCTATAAGTAATTTTTTTCTTCGGAGCAGTACGAGTAGTTTTAGAACCAGCATTTTCTGCCAATTTATTTTGGTCTAACTGCATCCATAAGTAGCGCAAGGTATCAGGAGAGTTATTGGTATAATCAATGGTTTCGCTACCAGACAAGGTTTGCTTTTCGTCATTTAGCGTAATGTCGATCTTATAATCAACATCTTGTTGCCAGTATTGATGACCCGGTGCACCAGACGCTGTACGGTAAGTATTTGGCGTTGGTAAATTTTCTTCTAGCTGACGAAACTTATCGTCACTAATGCTGTTTTTTGCCAACGCATGACCACTGGCAGCAACGCATACACAAAGTAAGGCTGACTTAATTGAATATTTCATATTTTCCCTGATGAGTGAAAGTCGAATGAAAATTTTGAATGTTAATATAACAACTCCCTTTTATAACATTTCTATGACTTGGGAAATGTAACTGAAGAACTAAAATGCGACAAAACGCACAAAAAATAGGTTGAGTTGTTAATTGGAATAATTGGCTTATTCCAAATTAAATAACAGTGAAGCTTGTTACTAGCAATTTTGTTTTCTTTTACTAAAAAATATCGCTTTTTATTTTTAAATTTTAAAATGAAAACCACACTAAATAGCATTTTTATAGTTTGTTTTCAGTATCCTGATTAATTTTATTTTACCCGTTCAAGTCATTGTTGGTGGCGCCAAAATCACGACCTAATTCAATCAATAACTTCAACATTTTATAAGCAATATTTACTCATTCTATTGTTCTGATTTTATAGCTGTTTTTCGTTTAATTTCAAAGTTAAAAACTTTTCATATGGTTATGTGTAGTTCCTGAGTAACTAAATTTAATACTTATAAGTGTTATTTTAGGTGATTTATATTTCTGTTTGTTATTTGACCATAAGGTCAGCATATGAGATCTTAGTTGTTGCAAAAATGTAAAATAAAATTATAAGAATATTTAAATAGTGCTTGTTATGTAATCTTGTTGTCACGTAACGATGCCACATTGCTCACAACCTTTTATAAAAAATAAACTGCTGAGGAAATCAACATGAAATTGAGAACCGTTGCGCTCTCATTATCGTTATTTGCTGGAAACACATATGCAGATACCATAATAGATGCCTGTTTCAACTGCCCACCTTTAGACCAAATAGCCGATGCCGACACGTTTAATGACGCCCAGTATTATGCTGACGCCATTGCTGCCATTAGTAGTAATTCATCTGCTGTTACGATTAAAGAAAATATCACTACTGCTATCACAGCAAATCATAAAAATTTAACTTATTCAGAAGTTTGGACAGCATTAACTAAAACTGATGAAGACCCTAGCAATACTGATAATGTTATTTTGCTTTATAGCGGAAAATCAATCGCTAAAATGTCGAATGGCAGTGGCTCACAAAGCACAAACCAAGACAACTGGAACCGCGAGCACGTATGGCCAAAAAGCCATGGTTTTTCAAGCTCTAGCTTAGAAGCTTACACCGACATTCATCATTTAAGACCCACCGACATTTCGATTAACTCGTCGCGCGGTAATTTAGATTTTGATAACAGCGACTCGCCATTAAATGAAGCACCCGCAAACCGTGTTGACAGTGATTCGTTCGAGCCACGTGATTCAGTAAAAGGCGATGCAGCTCGCATGGTTTTCTATATGGATACACGTTATGAGGGCTTTGATGCAACACCTGATTTAGCAGTTGTTGATAGGTTAACAACAACAAGTGAGGCGGCACTTGGTCGTTTATGTCGTTTACTTGAATGGCATAATGCCGACCCAGTTGATGCGACTGAACAAGAAAGAAACCGAAGAATTTATGAATTCCAAGGTAATCGTAATCCGTTTGTTGACCACCCTGAATGGGTCGAACTTTTATATAGTGCCGCCGCATGTACTGGTGGTGGTGACAATGGTGGCGGCGACAACGGCGGCGGAGATAACGGCGGTGGTGACAATGGCGGCGGAGATAACGGTGGTGGTGATAATGGCGGCGGCGATACCGGCGGCACATCATCAAGCGCATTATTTATTTCTGAATATGTTGAAGGTAGCAGCTATAACAAAGCCCTCGAAATATTTAACCCGTCAAATACCGATATTGACCTGAGTGCAGACAACTACCAATTGGGCCGTTTTAGTAATGGTGGCACTACGCCATCTATGATCAGCTTAACTGGAACTATTGAAGCCAATGGCACATTTGTCATTGCTAATAACCAAGCTTCAACAGCTGTAACCAATTTAGCGGACCAATTAAGTGGATCATTAAGCCACAATGGTGATGACGCTTATGTACTTTACAAAAATGACGAAGTAGTCGACTCATTTGGTAATGTTGGTGAAGACCCTGGCTCAGCATGGGGTAGTGATACCAGCACAACCAAAGACAACACCTTACGCCGTAATGAAACGGTTGTCAGTGGCGATACCGTTATAAATGACAACTTCGATCCAGCACAAGAATGGACGGGCGCAGGCAAAGATGACTTTTCAGACTTAGGCTTACATACCGTTATTAACCCTGAAATTTTTATCTCAGAATATATTGAAGGTAGCAGTTTTAACAAAGCATTAGAATTTTATAACCCTTCACCGTCTGATGTTGACTTAGCGGCTGAAAATTATCAACTTGAATTGTTCGCTAATGGTAATACCAGCGGCAATATGATCGCTCTTGACGGTACCATAGCGGGTAACAGTGTTTATGTTATTGCTAACTCAGGTGCTGACAGTGCCATTTTAGACGTTGCTGACCAAGTTACTGGCTCACTTAGCCATAACGGTGATGACGCCTACGTACTGTATAAAAATGGCGAAGTGGTCGACTCAATTGGTCAAGTTGGCGTTGATCCAGGCTCACAATGGGGCAGTGACTTAACTAGCACCAAAGACAATACCTTAGTTCGTAAAGCTGCCATTACTGTTGGCGATACGATTATTGATGATGCTTTCGACCCGTCAATTGAATGGGAAGGCTTCGCGAATAACACTTTTGACAATATTGGCGAACACGAAAGCTCAGGCGGTGGTGATCCAATAAGCTTAATTGGTGAATGTGCTGACCCTGCCACCTTAATTAGCGCAGTGCAAGGTACTGGTTTTACCTCACCTGTTGTTGGTGAAGTGCATATTATTGAAGGTGTCGTTACTGCGTCATTCCCAGCGTTAAAAGGCTTCTTTGTACAAGAAGAAAGCATGGACCAAGACGCTGACAGCCTAAGCTCGGAAGGTGTTTTTGTTGCAGTATCAAACGACGAATACCCAGCCCAAGGCAGCGTAGTTCGTGCTATTGGTAATGTTTCTGAAAGCTACGGAAAAACACAAATTAGCTTAAATGAAGCGTTTCTTGATTGTGGCGTCGATAGCGTTTCAGCAACAAGCTTAAGCTTACCATTTAGCTCAAGCGAAGCACGTGAAAGTATCGAAGGCATGTTAGTTTACGTGGAAGATACCTTAATGGTAACCGACAACTACAGCTTAGGCCGTTACGGTGAAGTTGGTCTATCGAAAGGTCGTGTTTATGTTCCAACAAACATCCATCTTCCCGGCTCTGCTGAATACACAGCGTTAGCAGCAAGTAACGCATTAAATAGCATTACCCTTGATGATGGCATTAACGGTTCAAACCCTGATAACGTTATTTACCCAACGGGTGGTTTATCGGCTGATAATACGCTACGTATGGGTGACTCTGTTGATAATCTTGAAGGTGTAGTTGACTACAGCTTTGGTAAATACCGCATTATTCCAACGCAAGAACCAAGCTTTACTGATACTAATGCACGAACTGCAGAGCCAGAAATAGCAACGGGTAACTTACGAATTGCTAGCTTCAACGTATTAAACTACTTCAATGGTGATGGTATCGGTGGTGGTTTCCCAACGTCTCGTGGCGCTGACACTGCAGAAGAGTTTGAACGCCAACGTAACAAAGTTATCAGTGCAATTTCTACTATTGAAGCCGATATTATTGGCTTACTAGAAGTGGAAAACGATGGTTTTGGTGAGCAAAGTGCTATTCAAGACTTAGTTAACGGCTTAAATGCTGTTGCTCCAGCAGGTGTTCATTACAGCTTCGTTAACCCACATATTGCTGCTGATGCCGAAACCGGCATTGAATTATTAGGTGGCGATAGCATCAAAGTGGCGATGATTTATAACGACCTTGCTGTTACTGAGTTTGGTACTACGGCTTATTTAACGGGTTTCCCGTTTGAATACCATAACCGTCCGCCAATGGCGCAAACGTTTAGAGCTACAGAAACCGGTGAGCGTTTAACTGTTGCCATTAACCATTTCCGCTCTAAAGGTTGTTCTAGCAGCGGTGGCGTGGAAAACGAAGACAAGTTAGACGGTCAAGGCTGTTATAACTTACGTCGTGTACAAGCGGCAGAAGCGATTACTGCATGGTTAGCACAGTCGCCAACGGGCGTAGAAGATGAAGATGTACTCATTATTGGTGACTTAAATGCCTACAGCAAAGAAGACCCAGTAACCACACTTGAAAACGCAGGTTACACTAACTTAGCGCAAAAATTTGTTGGCGACATGGCTTATTCTTACGCTTACCGTGGTGAAATTGGTACCTTAGATCACGCGCTAGCGTCAGTGTCACTATCTGATAAAGCGGTTGACCTAACCGAGTGGCATATTAACGCTGACGAACCATTAATTCTTGATTACAACACTGAGTACAAAAACGAAGAGCAATTGCACACTATGTATAATAGTGACGCTTACCGCGCTTCTGATCATGACCCTGTAGTTATTGAGTTTAACGGCGAAACACCACTATTAACCAAAACCAAAATTAAAGCAGGTTTAGGCCCAAGAGCACGTTGGAAAACTTTCCGTTTCCGCGTACCAAAAGGTGCGGTCAGCTTTAAAGCAACTATCACTGGTGGTATTGGTGAAGCTGATCTTTACGTACGACACGGTAAAAAACCAAACAAGAGAAAGTTTGACTGTGCGCCACGTTTAGAAGGTAACGAAGAAGTATGTGAATTTATCAACCCTGAACCGGGCAAGTGGCGAATTCGTGTACGTGGTGAGCGTTTCTATAACGACGTAACATTGAAGTTAGAAGCAGTTTATCCTGAACGTTTACATAAAAAACATTAGTACTACTTAAAAGTATTAAGTCACTAAAATGATTAAAGCCAACGTGCAAATTGCGTTGGCTTTTTTGATTTATTTACCTAGGCTTTATTTACTATGCCGTGTTTGCAAGTGGCTTTCATGTTACTGGCAAAGTAAATAGTCAGCGCGGTTACTGTAAAAATAGTAATAATAACGACAACAACATCATGGCTGAAGATAAGCGATGAAAACCGCATTAATTTAAACACAAAGGCAGCAATGAGAGTTTTATTTTACCTACTGTTGGGAGCTACATTTTTTACTAAAAGCTTAGCTGCAGAAACAATCCGTATCACCAATGGCGAATGGGAACCTTATTTATCACAATACAGCTATCAATACGGCCTAACTTCTCACGTTGTTACTGAAGCTTTTAAACTCGAAGGTATTACCGTTGAGTGGGGATTTTTTCCTTGGCAACGTTCTTTTCAATATGCCAAAACGGGTGAAGACTGGGATGCATCGTGTTGTTGGTGGCCTGATGAGGAAATTGATCAGGCGTTTTTATCGAGTAATACCGTTTCAACCACTTCTTTCGTTTTTTTTCATTTAAAAAGTTACAATTTTCAGTGGCAAAGCTTCGATAATTTACAAGGTGTAAAAGCTGGCGTTACCTCAAAGTATGATTACGGCGAAGCGTTAATGCATGTCATCAATGAAAGAAGTATTGATGTTGATTCAACCTCAAAAGACGAATTCAATTACAAAAAATTGTTAGCCAATCGCATCGACATATTCCCGAATGATCGCTATGTTGGTAACGCACAAATCAAAAGCTTTCTATCGGCAAATGAAGCTGAACTTATTACCTACCATCCAAAAGAGTTTGGCATAAAAAACCTGCACTTAATTATTAATATTAACCATAAGCGCGCTAAGTACCTGCGTGATAAATTTAATCTAGGCTTGAAAAAATTAAAAGATAGCGGCAGATACCAGCAAATGTTGAACGATATGGAAGCAGGGAAGTACGATAAACAAAAAACTGTTTTTAAAATGCCTTAAGTTCACAAAGGCTATTTTAATACAGGCATTCGAAGGCGTAACTCAGCAATAAATAACTTCTTACATAATTTAACTTTTTGTAATTTCTATAGTTTTGAAATTATGTGATATTAATGTTAATTAATTCAGTTATTAGAGTAATTTTATAGCAGATTACTTTAAATACGTTGTGATAGTTTTAAATCTGATCATCCGATTTTTATTTTAAGGGCAACAATAAATAAAAAACGTAAAAAGAATCAGGCGTAGTGATGAGTAGTGCCACTAACCTTACGCTTTGCCATGTAACTATTAGCCCGAGAATGGGATTTATATTTTAGTCGAAATTAGGTGTTGTTAATGAAGAACATTTTACTAGTTATTACCATTTTATTTGCCGCATCTTCGTTTGTACAAGCAAATGACAAAGCGCCAAGTTTTCATCGGTTATTGATCTTTAATGATGAAAATCAGCTGATGGTGGTTAAGATTAAAAATACTAATTTTTGGGTGACACCTGGCCTTTACAGTGAAAGTAACAAGCTTACTTCTGACAATCTATATCAGTTAGCTGCTGACTACGGTTTTAAGGTCACTAAACCAAGTTTAAAAGGCATTTTCACGCTAAAAAACAAGAAAACAAAGGCCGAATCAAGCCGACATTTTTATAATGTAAAAGTCAGTGATGGCGAACAAATAACCCCAGACAACATCGAAGAAATTAAATGGCTGCCGTTAACTGAGGCGATGCAACTTATTACCTTCCCGCATATAAATATATTGCTTAAGCAAATTACCCAGCATCCTGAGAACATATGGGGTGGCACTATTTTAAGGTACAAAGAAGGAAAAGAATTTAACGCCAAAATACTGAGTGACTTTTATCCTTTGAAAACAGTTGATATTGACGATATTTCCAGTACGCAAGCTATGGTTTTAGATGATTCATTTTTGGCTTTAGTCGCTAAACATAAAGTAAATACTGCTGGTGTTGCGGTTATCAAAAATAATAAGGTTGTATGGCAAAACCAATACGGCTTCCAATCACCAGGTGTTCCTGCAAACGAAAATACATTGTTTAATGTCGCTTCATTAACTAAAACTATAACCGCTGAAACTATACTCAGGCTTGTTGCCACAGGGAAGCTTTCGTTAGATGAGTCAATAGCGCCATATTGGGTTGACCCAGACTTACAAAATAACCCTGAAGTTCATAGACTAACACCTCGTATGCTGCTTACTCATACTAGTGGTTTTATGAACTGGCGTTATTTTGCAAACGACAGAAAACTAAGCTTTATCAATACACCCGGAGAAGCTTTTGGTTATTCAGGTGAAGGCTTTGAATATTTAGCAAAATATGCCGAAAAGAAACTAGGAATGCCGTTCGAGCAACTTGTTGAATCGACAATTTTTGAGCCACTTGCGATGAAGAACTCTTCGATAGTGGTACGTAAAGAAAATTTTTCTCGTATTGCCAAGCCAATGGATGAAAATGGAAAATTTCATGGCCATTATTGCCATCCTTCAGGTTATTGCAGCAGTGAAGGTAGTTCTTCTGCTGCAGCCAACTTAGTCATGACAGTATCTGATTATGCAAAGTTTTTGATTTCATCAATTAAGGGCGAAGGGTTAAGCGCCAAATTAAAACAAGACAGAAATACGATGCAAGGCATTCAGTTTACTCAAGAGGATATTGATTGCAGCCAATTTTTAGCCGTTAAATGCCCAACTAAAATGGGCTATGGGTTAGGTTGGAGCATGTCGGATTTAAAAAATAACAAAATTATTGGGCACAGAGGAACCAACTGGACGGTAGTTTCATTAGCTTATTATTATCAAGACAGTGGTGATGGTTTAGTCATCTTTTTCAATGCTCCAAATAAAGCAGGGTTAGCAGGAATGATTGATGCACTAAAACTGTTGGATCCCGACTCCCCTGAATTACCTGGGTATGAACTACGACTTGCGAGAAAAAATTAATAGTGAGTTAGGTTGCGATTTGCTGAGTTGTTTTAGTCGATCATTTTGACTATTACTGGTGTTGCGACAATAGATGATTTTTTAAGAAGGATGCTTAAATGAAGAAAAATAACGAGACAATTAGTACTGACCGACGAAATATACTAAAAAAGGCCGCTGTAACAGCTGTTATCGCAACATCAGGTGGTTTACTTGCTACCAGCCAAGCGCAAACTTTAACGCCCAATAAGCAAGCAGCTAAAGTTGAACCCGCTTACGTACCTATACCGCAGCAAGCACAAATGTTAGAAGGTGTTTTACCGCTATCTGGTGGTGCAGGACTTTACTACTGGGATACAGGTGGCAGCGGACCTGTTGTCGTGCTGTCACATCCGGGTCGAGGCAGCGCATTAACTTGGCCTTATCAACAGCCAGTTTTATCTGCCGCAGGCTTTAGAGTTATTGCCTACTCAAGGCGAGGTTACTTTGGCTCTCCTGCTGGTTCAAAGGATGATAAAGGTAATTACGCAGATGATTTAGATGCCTTAGTGAAACATTTAAAGGTCGATAAATTTCATATTTTGGGCCTTGCAGCAGGTGGCTTTGCAGTATCTGATTATGCCGTTTCTTACCCTGAAAAATTACTGAGCATGACAATTGTTTGCAGTTTATTTGGCTTGTGGGACAAGAATATTGATGAACGCTTAGACTTTATTCTGCCTAAAGCTTTTAGGGATTTACCGCCTGAATTTAAAGAGTTGGGGCCATCCTACCGTTGGGCACACCCTGAAGGCGTCAAAACATGGATTGAAATGGAGAAAAAATCTAAAGGGGATGGCATTCGACACGGGCAAAGCGCGAAAAGTGAATTAACTTGGCAAAATATGAGAGCAGGTAATATTCCCACTTTTTTTATTGCTGGTGGCGCTGATTTATATCAGCCTCCTTCAATGATGAGGGCGGCCGCTCGAGAAATTCCAAATAGTCAGACATTAGTCATCCCAGAAGCTGGACATGCCGCACAATGGGAGCAATCAGAAGTATTTAATCAAGCGGTAATCAAGTTCTTCAAAGCCAATAGTTAGGCTGTTAATAGCTTTGTAAAATTAGGGCAATAACTGCCTGCGTGAAATTTTATAGCCTACTAGTTGTGTAGGTTATATTTGAGAATAAGTGGGTATACATGAGGAGATTTCAGTGGAAGAACTAGCCGAAGTTGCAGTTAAACCCATTTTAAGAGTGATCCGTATAATATTTATCGAAGCCTTTTGTGAGTTTCTTGTTTATTGGGTCGGTCGTTGCTTTTTGTTTGTTGTGACATTAGGTCATTATCCGCGTGGAAAGCAAATTAAAGAGCACGAAGGCCGAATTATATTGACAGGATTCGTCGTTATAATATTTAGTATTGTACTAATCAGTATCTATGTGTAAGTTTGCATATAAGAAATTAATTACTACAAGGATAGTTATATGTCTGAAAATAGAGAAGAATACTGGGGAATGCCGTTAAATACGTACTGTATGATGATTCACTTAAGTCAGTTGTCCAGTATTATAATTCCCGGGTTAGGTTTTGTTTTACCTATCGTTATGTGGGCAACGAATAAAGATAAGCATACAAGTATAGATGAGCACGGAAAAACAACACTTAACTGGCTAATTAGCCTGTTTATTTACTCTATAGTGTGCGGGATTTTAGCTTTTATATTTATAGGGATAATTGGCCTCATAGTATTAGCAATACTTAATTTTGTTTTTGCAATCATTGCAGCAATCAAGGCCAATGAAAATCAATTATGGGTTTACCCCCTTAGTATTAAATTTATTAAATAATTGCACCTGTAAACTGACAAACAAGTTTAGTATGCCACTAGCACTTTTTGCATGTGGCTTCAGTGCTTCTTGCGTTACATTGGCCAGTTATATTTTTATTGATAGAGCAATATATCTTCAAACCATTTAAATTTTTATAGTTTAAAAAAACATGAAAGGAACTCTCATTGAAAATCTTAAATATACTTCTACTGCTAATTAACGTAATAGCGTTACCTGTAACGGCAGAGCTTGTGGCTAATAAAAATTTGACTAATGAAGCTTTGACTAATAAACCAGTCACACGTGAATTTGGCGACAATATTTCAATCAAATCTGAGGTCTTGGGCGTAGAGCGAAACCTAATCATTCACTTGCCAACAGGCTACGCAGAATCAACACAACAATATCCAGTTCTGTATCTTCTCGATGGCGAAAGGCATATTTACCATGCCGTTATTGCGACCGAGTTGCTGCACAAAGCTAAAAAAATACCTGAGCTTATTATTGTTGCGATAGCCAATAAAGAAAACATGAGGGAACGTGATTTAAATACTGAAAGTGAAAAGTTTACTCGCTTCTTAAGCAGTGAAGTCATGACCTATGTTGAAAGTCATTATCGAACCTCGGGTTTGAATACTTTATTTGGACATTCATTAGCAGGGTTTTATACCGCTGACTTATTTGCCAACAGTCCTGAGCTTTTTGACAACTATATTGCCGCAAGTCCACCATTGCAGGGTGACGAAATTGAGATTTACAACAAAATCATCGCACATAAAAATACCAAAAAACCTAAAGTACTATATTTCACGCTAGCCAATGCCGCAGCAGAAGGAAATGACGTGGCGAATGCGATGACTAATTTTGTTTCACTATTAAATACCAAAGCGCCAAATAACTTAAATTGGCATTACCAAGCACTTGCTGAACAAACTCATATTACTACTTCATATCTCACCTTGTTTTATGGCATTAGTTATGTGTTGAAAGATTAAATAAAACATTCGACAGCGCCTAAACAAACCTCGCTTTAAAGGCACTTGGGCTCAAACCGATTATTTTAATAAATACCTTACGAAAACTATTTACATCGTCGTAACCTACGCTAGCAGATATTTGTTCAAAACTTTGTTGACTAGTTTCTAATAATTCACAGGCTTTTTGTACGCGCACTCGTTGAATATATTGCATAGGTTTTAATGAGGTTGCGCGAGTAAAATGTCGAAGAAAAGTACGCTCACTCATAAAGGCAAGTTGCGCTAATTGGCTAATATTCATTGGTTGATGAAAATTAGCTTGTATGTAATGTTGCACGTTTACTATGGCTTCATCACCATGATTAAAAAGAGGCGTGAAACTGCCGTAGTAACGTTGTTCACGTTTACCTGTATCAACTATTAATAACTTGCCTAAGCTACGCATAATATTTGGTTTCATGCACTGGGCGACAACTTCTAGACCTAAATCAAGCCATGACATCAGTCCACCCGCACATATAATATCGCCATCGTTAATTAATAAACTTTCAATGTTTAGTTTTACTTGTGGGAAGGTAGCGCTAAATTTTTCAGCAAGCTGCCAGTGCGTTGTTGCGGTGCGATTATCCAATAAACCGGTATGTGCCAACGTAAAAGCGCTGGCGCAAGCAGAACACAATATTGCTCCTGATTGATGTGTGGTTCGTAACAAGCTAAGTAGTTCTTCAGGTGGTTGTTGAAAGTAATCTTCATTAGAATTAGGCGGTAAAATAACAAGATCAAATGGCTGTTGGGCAATGGTTTGTGATTCTGCAACTAATTGTTCTTGCACAATAGCGCTAACCACAAATACAGTGTCTAGCTGTTGCTCCTTAGCGATTTTGTTCGCCATGGCAAATAACTCAGACAAACCGTGTACTGCACTTTGTAGTGCTTCTGGGTAATTAATTAAGGCAATATTTATATGCTTTGTCATTTTTAAACCGTTTTACGTTAGTTTTGCCATAGTTTGGCTTGTTTGAAGTTTTGCATATTATTGCTCAGTAACCAATATTCAAATGATAGGAAGTGAATACGGGTTAACTATGGTTAGTTTCCTAATGAAATTGATCGGTTATGTACTTGCATTGGTGATGTTGTTAGAAAAGCTTCAGTTAAAGTTTGCATTTGGCGTTGTTGTAATTTTGGTAAAACATTTAGAAAGGCGCGTGGTTTTGTCGTTTTTAAACTGATTTGTGTCAGTTACGCCATGGGTTGGCATGCGTGAAGTTTTGCATAATATGACTTACTAACCAAGGTTCAAATTATAGGAAGCGACAATGAATTCAAATAACAACCAATCAGTACAACTAAGCAATGAAGCGCGTGAACAGGTATTGCAGGCGGTAAATATAGCGAGTGGTAAGTGGAAAGCGGCTTTTAATCGCGGTGACTATGTTGACTGTGCGGCACAATATGAAGTTGATGCAGTAATGAACGCCATGCCATTTGGACAATTTAAAGGCCGAGAAGCTATTCAAGCATTTTGGCAGCAATTACTGGAAGACGGTTTTACCGATGTTGACTATGTTGAGCCAAGCATTGAAGTGCTTGACAAAAATAGTGCGGTGTTAAAGTCGGGCTGGAAAATGAATAAAGCCGCAGGTGTTATCACCAACGAATTGTGGGTTATGCAAAGTGATGGTACCGCCAAGTTACGTGCAGATGATTTTGAAGTACAATAAAATTGGCTATTTTTAGCAAGTAAAATACTGCGCTAAGCACTATTTTACTTGCGTAACTTACCCGACACTTTAAAGCCGTCACGAATATTCAAGCTCATTAACGTTAAATTGACTGCTCCAGCCATTAATTCTATACCTTGAACGATATAAAAACGGCTATCAAATAAGCCTGATGCTGCCCATAAATCAAGCGTAATAGCTGCGGGTAATAGTACTAGTAGGCCATTGGCTGCAATAAACGGCATACGTTTTAATTTTTTCTTAACTATTTTTCCTGATTTTACTTTTGATAAAGCAACACCGGTTGCACCCGTTATCGCCATCGCGGGAATGAGTATAAATAACCCTGGCATAACAATTAAGTTCTTAACCACTGCAATAGTTTCGTGTGTGCCAAACAACTCTACGAGCAAGGTAGAAGTGAAAAATGTTGCTATACATAAGGTTGCAGTAAAGGCAGCAATTAAGTGAATTATAGGCTTCATCATATTTTCTTTAATAGATTATGTTTGACAGTATGTTGTCAGGATGACATCATGCTGTCAATTTTAAGCGAGAGTAAACTATGAAACTTAGCCCAGATGGAAATATGTTCACTGAAATTGTTTTAGAAACATTTAAATTGAGTGGTTTACTGACCACCGTAGGCGATAGCATTGCCGCATCAGCAGGCATAAATAGTGCGCGCTGGAAAATATTAGGGGCAATTTATCTATCATCGCATTCGCTTACGGTGCCACAAATAGCAAGAACTATGGGGCAGTCTCGCCAAGCTGTGCAAAGGCTAGTTGATATAATGCATAAAGATAACCTGCTGACTTTTTCTGATAATCCTAATCATAAAAAAGCGAAATTAATCGCCTTAACAGAAAAGGGCAGTGCTATTTATTTAAAGGTAGATGAACAGCAAATTCCTTGGGCAAATGACTTAGCTGATAACTTAGATGCGAAAGATTTAGCGATAACACTGCAAACCTTAAAAAAAATACAACAAGCAGTGGATGCTAAGTAGTGTTTTCTCTATAAAAAGCAACAGACTATTGAGAGTTATTACTAATATAGCTTGTGAGTAATGAGCTTTATATTTATATGGAAGAATGCATTTAAACACTTTGCTTTAATTGTTACGCGATTATTGTAAAATAGCTTTTTTGTTTAATATCTACTCTGTATAAAAAGGATTTTTATGTCTTCAAAGTTTTTTAAATCATTGCTGGTTTTTAATCGTTCACAAAATAAAGCGCCTAATTTCATTCTTGTATACCTATTGATATCGTTGCTTTGGCACAATCAATTTTTTATTACTCTTATATCAAGTAACGGTGGTTTAAGCGAAAGGTTAAGCGCCGCAGCGGCAGAAAATGTTCATCAATATATTCTAGTGCTATTTTTTACGTTGTTATTTTTCACTCTGCGATTGTCGTATTTATATTTTGCCAATAAAACCAATGAATTTGTTGAAGAAGATGAGCCAATAGAAGATAAAATTGGTAGCGACCAGGCTTTTAGTGAAAACAAAGATGTTATTCGCTTGTTGGATTTGCTAGAAGAAACGAAAGCAAAATTAGCGAAAGTAAAAGCGTTAGAAGTACAAGCACAGTCAGATAAAACTGCAGCTATTAGTCAACGACTGGCGGTACAAGCAGAGCTAGACATAGCAATGGCTGATATTGCTATATTGAGTAAGGCAAATGAAGATTTAAGAGCTAAAATAAATGAGTTTCAAGCAGCGTAATGTTGAGTCTATAGCTTTATAACTAGCTTATTCAAACATAACGACTTCTAAGTAAATAAAGGTGCAATATTGTTGCACCTTTATTGTTTTTAAAAGGTTATTAATTAATAACCAAGTTATGAACAGCCGATAAAATCAACACCGACGATAGATGGTGAAACGGTTGTTGGAATAGCGCTATCATTTTGATTCATATAATAAACATAACAACGTTCTTGGTTAAGGTTTTTTCCAAAAGGGTAAATAACAAAACCTCTACCAGTGCCAAGTGATGAATATCCTCGGCTTACAAACCAATTTCTTCCTCTTTGTCGTACACACCACTTGAGACTTGTATCGCTACAGTTATTTGATGACACCTGCGCAATATCTTCAAAATCGACTAAATTAGCGAAAGTGAGATCCCACCGGCCATCAGGCAACTTTCCTCTTACCCTAATACTCACGGTGTCGCTCAATGCAAATCGGTTTTGGTTATTGTTTAAATCATCAGGATTTAAGCGTATTTTCAGTGCAACCAGTGACTCGGCTGACTTTAATGCCCCTTTCATTGCTTGCATATTTGCTTGTAATGCATCGTTTTGAAGGTTAATGAATTTGGGCAAAGCTACAGCCGACAAAACACCTAATATTACTATTACTACAACTAACTCTATTAAAGTAAATCCTTTATTTTTCATAGGTGTTTAATTTTCGATAGTGAAAGGTAAGTGATTAAAATATAGCATGATTTTTATTCAGAGAGCTAGTTAAATGAAGAGAGGGATTACCCAGTACTTGGTTGGACTGATTTTGATTAATTAAAAGGGCTATGAGCTAGCATGGTGTTGTAATGTACCTTTAATTTTTCAGCTGTACTTTAAACAGCTTGAATCGTTATTTTACTGATACTTCTTAGCAATATTTAAGTTCTGTATAAATTAACTTTTATAGTTTATAAAGCATTGAAAATATGTAATATTAATGACATAGAAGTTATGGGGCAAACATTACTGAGAAGCCTTCATAATAAGCTGTTATATGTAAACGGAGTTCAAATGGATATTGAAGTAACTCGTCCAAAACAATTTCTAGATAAAGTTAGGAATTACCATTTGTATGTCGATGGTAATAAACTTACTAAAATTAAACCTAACTCAACTCAAATTATTTCAATTCCGTCCCATACTAAATTTATTGAAGCTAAAATTGACTGGTGTTCAAGTCCGAAGTTTTATCTGGACAATTATTCTTCAAAAAAACTTATCATTAAAAATAGCGTCAGTGGCGGTTTTTTAAAGGTATTAGTATTACCTTTGTACTATGTAATTTTCGCTAGAAGCAAGTATTTAACAATTAAGAGTTGCGTATAACGGGCTATTCAAGCGGGGCTAGTTTTACTCTGCTACACAATTTCAAAGCATGGAGTGCAAATGAAAAATATATGGATAACGATAGTCCTTTCGTCAATGGTCTTGTCTTCTTGTGGTGGCTCTGGAGGAAATGCAGCTACTGAAACCTCAAAAAGTGACTTTAAAGCAAAGTTATCTAATACATATTGGCAAAAAGCATGTTCTCCTTACAATAAGTTTTCAAGCGACGAGTTAAAAGGTGATTGGAACGTCAAGATTAAGCTGAGTATAGATTCCTCGCTAAAATCTACTTATCGAACAGAGTACTTCCACCCATCTGATAGCGATTGTGGCTCAATGATGTTTGATACGTTGGATATCTCAAAATTTGCTATTACAGGTAAAGTAGTAAGTGAAGAAAGTATTGAAGCTGATGGTTTAAATGAAACTTTTACTTATAATTCTGATAATCGAAATCTTCCGACAAATTACACGTTAATTTATATTAATAGTGAAAAATTATATTTTGGCCAGAAGTCTGCTGAAAATCTTGGGAAAACGCTTGAAACAAGACACTCTTCTATATCTCTTGAACATTACTACACGCAAATTGTAAATTAAAAACTAACACGCAATTCAACAAGGACAAAAAACAGTTGGTTTTGCTCCTTCGTCACTTATTTTAACTAACTATTTTTTTGCCTGTTAATTGGGCGTTATGTGTATAAATTATGAATCGACCACCGCATTATGAAAAAATCCATCAACTAGTATTAGATCTTGTTAATAATGAAGATCTTGACATGGAACTTAATATATACAACCAAATTAAAGATGTTTGCGAAACACATGAAGGTACTATCCTAGATCACCCTTTCCAATGGGAGACTTTGGCCGACTTTACATTAGAAAATGATCGTAATGCACTTAAAACTTATTTCAAAGCACTTAAACTCGCTATAGAAGGCAATCTTACTGAGTATGTTGCCTCTATTAATTTAGCTATCGCAGAACGTTATATGGAATTAGAAGATTTCAATAAAGCATGGTGTTTTGCTAATTCAGCAAATCAAGCTGCTGAATCATCTAGTGATCTTGCATTAAAACAAGAAATAAGCGAAATTCTATTAGAATCAGCAGAATACACATAACAAGCCATGCAAGCAGTACTTTTCACTGTTGGCTAGGTTCCGCTTCGCTTCACATTTTAGTCAACAATTAAAAGCCTCTTAATAGGGCATTATGTGATTTGTCATTGTATCAGATAAATAATGGAGTTTTGATGTCATCTCAAATTGGAAATTTAATTAGCGTCGTATTAGTTTGGGCGCTAGTAGCGTATATATTTGTTTTTGGTTTTGCTCAAATTAAATGGACAGGATGGGAAGGTGGCTTACCATGGTTAGCAGGTGTGGTATTCCTTTTTGGTAGCGCTGCATTCACTTCTAAATGGTTAATGTGTAAAACCAACGTGCAAGTTCAATAATCACATAACAGGCCAATTAAGCGGGACTAATAAAGCTTGGCTCAGTTCCTCTTCGTTACACTAGTTTAGCCAAGCATTATCAGCTCCTTAAATGGGCGTTAGCTTCACATACCAAACAAGGAAGGTGTATGCAAAAAATTATTTATGCCATGGTTATCATCGTAATGGCAACTTTTTTTATGAAATCATGTAATCGGAAAATGGATATAGACTCATGGCCATCTACTCAAGGGGTAATAACCTCGTATTCTATTGAAGAATATCAAGAATCAAAAAAACGTAGATCTGCAAACGGCAATAGTAGAACAATATACAAGGATTCATATAAAGTTCGCTTTAATTATAACTTTCAATTAAATGATATTGATTATTACGGTAACTTTTATGTAACTAGATTAGATAAACAGTCTGAAATAGATCGCGTATTAAAAAGAAACCCTAATGGGAAGAAGATCAATATCAAATATGATCCACAATACCCAAGCGATAGCGTGCATAGAAGTTAACAAGAAAATAAACAAAGTCACGTAACAGTTGTCTACGTTTCGCTTCGCTACACAATTTTACCCAGCCATTACTTCGCCTGTTATTTGGGCGTTAAATTGCTCAATAACTTTTGAGCTAGTTTTAAATTAAAAGGAATTAATATGACAATCGAACTGGGTCTTGTTGGCTCATTACTGGGACTAGGTTTATTTTTCTGCGGACTCTTATTAGCTAATAAAGTCACAGGTTTTGGTGCAAATCCAGCAGCACTTGCCGTTGTTTCAACAATCACTTTCTTAGTTGGTTTAATCCCTTCTGTGGGCGGGGTCATCGCGATAGTTTCTCAATATGTGATGCTAAAGAAAATAAACCCAGAAGGCGCCGTTATATTTACTATGTTGGTGAGCATAATCACTACGGCCTTGGTTTTTGCGTTTGCAGCAAAGCTAATTTAACAAGCTGCTCAAGCGGAACAAATAACAGTTGGTTGGTTGGTTGGTTGGTTGGTTGGTTCCGCTCCGCTACACATTTAGTCACCAACAATTTGCCCTTTAACAGGGCCTATGTTTTAAGGGAATAATATGCATAAACTGGTAGTAACACTCTTTATTTTAATACTCTTTTCTTGTTTTCAAAATGAAGCACATTCATTTGAAAGGGATAAATATAATCGTCTTGTAGATTCTGTTGCATTTAAATCTAAAGTATCCGGTACAACTTGGGAATACAATTGGAATGGTAGTAAGTTTATTTTTGGCTTTAAGCCTGACGGTAAAATATCAAAGCTAAAAGGTTGGTCTAAAGTTCAATGGACTGTTAACCAAAGAAATGAAGTTGTTCTAAACCATGGTTCGAAAAAGATGTTCCTATTCTTTAATGATAAAGGTACCTTTTTTAAAACGGTAGATTGGGATGGTCAGCGAGCAACAGGTAGACGAGTTTTTAAGGATGACATTTAAAACATCACAAGCTGTTAAACAAGAACAAAAAACAGTTGGTTTTTCTCCTTCGTCGCTAATGTTAACCAACTATTTTATTGCCTGCTAATAGGGCGTTATATGTAAAGGAAAGTTATGTTAAAACGAATAGTTTTAAGCTCTATATTTATAGCCTCAACATTTTCAACGGAGGCGAAAAGTGATGAATGTAATTTTACAGGCATCTGGGAGCACTCAGCTAAACCTGCAAAACTTTTTATTGATTTATCTAAAGGTGAAATCTCAGTTTATTCTCACGACTTAAATCCTGAGTCTGTTGGTTTAGTTGTCTTAAAAAGTTTGAAAATTGGTTCTACGAAGTCTTCTTGGGATGCAAAAATGTATAGTGCAGCGGAAGATTCATTTGTTGATGTTCAAATAACGCCAAAAAGCTGTAATCAGTTAAGTGTTGGGTTTCAAGGCGAAGAAGTATTAGGGCTAGTTAGGTAAACTTACATATAACAAGCCAATTAAGCTGGACTAAAAACAGTTTACTGTTTCGTTCCTCAACATTTTAGCCAACAATTATTTTCCTTTTAATGGGGAGCATATTTTAAGGAAACTCTGTGGAAGTATCACTTCGCCAAGTATCAAAAGAAAATTATGAAGAAGTTTGTGAACTCGATGTCACAAAAGAACAAGAAGACTTTGTGGCTTGTAATATGTGGTCAATAGTTGAGTCAAAGTACAATGAAGGGTATGAAACCAGAGTTATTTATTTGAAAGAAGAGCCTGTAGGTTTTTTTATGTGGGTGAAAGAATCTAGCATTAAAGTTTCCATTTGGCGATTTATGGTTGATAAAAACCATCAACAAAAATCAATAGTACTAATTTGCAGTATTTTGGTATTAAAGTACATTTCATTAATGAATGTGCCGTCAGACTTTCCAGCGGTCAAAAAAAACGTGTTGTTTATTGCACTCCAAAAAAAATCAATCCAGCATCACCAAATAACGATAACTCATTGCTAGCTTCTGACTAGTAACTAAGCTATTGCGAGAAGGACGGCGAAGCCTGAGCAAGGACGCCAAGCAATAGCGCAGTTACAATTTTAATTTGAAATATTTCTGATGTGTACGATAGTTAAGTAATCCAAGCAAGGAGTGCTTAACATGCATAATTCAAAGCTAGATCGCTTTAGTTTCCTGTTAGATAAAGCAGACAAACAGCTACTCCCCAAGAGCTGGCAGAATATCACCTATTATTGAATGAGTGGCCCCAGTCTCGTGACCACAATATTTTTGATGACTTCTTTCTTGGCCCAAAGCAAGACAGTTTTGACGATGAGTAACAAGTAGTCTTATCCGTTAAATAAACAAGGAGTGCTTATGATGAATCGAGAGCAGTTCAATCGCTTTAATCGCCTCTCAGAGAAAATACTGAATGAAACGGCCACGCCGTATGAGGTGAAGGAATTTAATTACCTGCTCAAAGAGTGGAATCAATCAACGGAATTTAGCTTCTTCAATCGTGTGCATATGCACAAGACAGTTGAGGAGCACCATAAAGAAAAACGTTAACGCGAAATTTTACTGAGGTTGTGAACGTGTTCACGTTCTAATTAAAATTTGGAGTTGATAAACTATAGAATGAATTCGAGAGTCACGCCTGTATAGATGGGGGTTGGATTATGGATAAGCGAGATGAATTAGAAATAGGTTTACTTGAATTTAAATATGCTCGGGAAAAACGAGCAACCAATTGGTTTTGGCCTATAAGAATTTTTGAAGGTTTTATTGCTGGAATTCTTTTGGCTGGGGCTGTTTGGATAATTCCTGACAATTACTATAAGTTTTTGAATGCAAAAATTGCGATTGCAGAATCAGCAGTAAAAATTGCTGAAATGAAGTTAAAGCTCAGAGAAGAAGAGCTTTTAAATTCCAATAACGATGTTAATAAATTACAGGAAAGTCTTAAGAATAGAGAAAATGAACTCAATAAGAGATCAGTTGAATTAGCTTTAAAATCTAACGAGGTTGGACGTGTTATTAAACAAAATAAGGATACGATTGAAAAAATACAAGAGTTGAGGGCTAAGGTACTTGACTCAAATAGTGTAAAAGAAAAAATGGCAAAATTAATTTCGACGAACTCGGAGTTAGAAAGTACTGTTAATATTAAAGAGCGTGAAGCTTCTTTAGCAAAAGAAACTTATGAAAAGAAATTATTAAAGGCTGAGGAAGAAAAAGGTCTCTTATATGAAAGTATGATGAATATTAGTAAGGTTTCCGCGAAAGAATCAGTTGTTTTTTCAATTGCTAATAATATTCTTTCTGATGGTGGCTACTACAGCGGAGCGGTGTATCTTGGAGACAATATTAAACAGAAAAAATTATCATCTTTAAAACAGTCAACGGCAGCAAAGGGTAATAAATTCTATGGGTTAATTGATTTAACTCTCTTAGGGGGCTCTGAAAATGGTTTATTGTTTTCTGATTGTCTATTTTATTATGCGAGTGGAAGCGCTATGGGAAGTGTCAAATATGTGGACGCTTTTGATAAGGTCGTCATTAAGAAAAAATCTTCTAATATTTTGACAATAAATGGAGATGATATACAGGTTATTTCTGGAGATGTTTCGCCAGATAAGGTTATTGCAACAATACAGAGTATTAAGTCTCTTATTCCTAGAATGAAGTGTGAAATAGTAGCGTAATTCGTTAGATATAATTGCTTAAGTGTTTATATCTTTAAAATTGTCCCTCGTTATAGTAATACGGGGGGAAAGGTTTAATTTCTTGAGTTATTAAAGATAGTGAATTACTTTTAAATAAAGGACTTTTATTGATAAGGATTGTTAGGTGCACTTCAAATTTTATTTTTTACTTATACTTCTACTTTCTGGTTGCGCATCACGTGACTTCGACTCGCATAAATATATTTCTATAGAGCATTTAAAAGCCACGGACTTTTCAAATGATGAAGACTTAGACTTTCCCGGTTATTCAAATATCCGCGCTAAAGTTAAAAGTGGTACTGCTTTAACAGTTGTTGAGTTAAACAATTATTTTTACGAAGGCTTGATGTTAACGAAAACACATTGCTTAAATTCTGTTATATCAGTCGTAGAGCAGAGCCATAATAATTCTTATATGAAGGAACAATATTTGTTGGGAACTGTTTTGGCGACTGGTCTTATGGGGATTAACGGTGCTTCTTCTGATAGTTTTGAGAGATTAGCGCTAGCTAGTGCCTTTCTTGTTGGTAGTTCTGAGTTATATCAGAATTACTATTTGATGGGGCCAAATGCAAAGGGGGTTTTGCTTTTACTTGAAAAAGCATTAGATGCTCAGTATGAGTATGTAACTACAAGCGCACCTTCTTCATTTACAGACGCTGCTGAACGAATATATGACTATGCCACTATTTGTTCATCTGTCAAAATTGATCAAATGGTAGCTGATGCTATGAGTGCAGCTAAATTTGTGGTACCTCAAGAGCAAAATCATTTACTCTCATTGATACAGAAGGTATCTGATGTGTTAGGTGGAGTAATTGTTACTGAAAATAATATATATGGTTTATATCATGTTGTTAAAAACGGGAATAGTGCTGCATCTATAGCGGATGTTTCTAACTTTATAACTGGTCTTACTTATGTGCCGAAATTGAATGAGCTGCAAGTAGTATTTCTTAGCCAGCCTCCAGCAGTAGTTGATGCTCTTGATGCAGGCTCTTCTTCTTTGATTTCTGCTCCATTGCTTCCTATAAATAATTTACTTAATATTCCTATCAAAAGAGGGGGAGTTGTTCACATTATGCGTGATTAGTCATTATTTCTTGAGCAATTTTTCATGCAGTTTATGCGGGAATAATTGAGTATAAACTTGCCATAATACATTCAAATTTCTATGTCCGGTAACTTGGGCTACTTCTTCAATGGAGTAGCCTTGCTCAAACAGTCTACTTGCTCCTTCGCGCCTTAGGTCGTGATATCGTAAATCTTCAATACCTAATTCATTCCTAACACGTTGAAATCCAGCACTCACACTTCGTGAATTATAGGGAAATATGTACTCATTCACTTGGGGTTGTCTAATTGCAATATTAAATGATTCACCTAGTAGTGGTGCAATCATGTGATTACCTTCTTTTTTTCTTGGATCCTTTCTGTCACGAATAAGAACTGTTTTATTTTCTCTATTTAAGTCTTCCCATTTTATTTTGCATATTTCGCCAATGCGCATACAGGTTAAAATGCTAAATTCTAAAATATCGAGATAGGGTATTCTTACTTGGCCATTAGCCTTTTGGTTTTGTCTTTTTTCTAAGCCTATCTTTAATTTATCTAATTCAACTTGAGTAGGGCGCCTCGTCCTTTTCACACTTTTACCTATTAATTTCATGTCAATTAATGTTGGTAAAGCTTCATCAAAAATTTGGTAGTTGGCTTCGATATTAAATACAGGATAGGCTTTTTTCATCACACCACGTAAATATGAAATGTCATGATAAATAGTCACTGGTTTTGCTCCCGCTTCTCGTCTCTCTTTGCAATGTTTAATTAAGTCACTGCTTTTTAGTTTGTTACTCTGAATTTTGGCTATATTACAGTCGCGGAGCATTAATATTACGTAACGTTTAGTTCTGCCTGTGTTTTCCCATAAGTTTTCATCGTTAGTGTATAAGTCTATTAGGTCAGCAAGAGGTACTGCTTTTTTAATTCTTAGTTCTTCGCTTTCAATTTCTTGGACGCGTTTTTTGCCATAAATTCTTGCTAATTCTTTTTACGGAATGTTTTAGATTCTCGGTGTATAATCGCATTGTTTTTTTTACAACGATTCCACAGCGTCACCATTAGCTTTGGCGCGTTTTGTAATTGTGAATGATGCCATTAGAAATCCTACTCTTTTATGGTGTACATATGGTGTGCCATAGATCGAAATTGAAGGTAATTCAACGCAACTCATGGTAATTTATACAGTAGTTATTGTAAGGTAATAAAGTGTCTAGCCCAGTAAAACCAATAAATTCAACAAATTCAATAAGTCATAAGCTTTCCATTGCACCCATGCTTGATTGGACTGACCGTCATTGTCGTTATTTTTATCGTGTAATGTCGAAGCACACTGTGCTGTATACCGAAATGGTAACCACAGGGGCAATTCTATTTGGCAAAGGTAATTACCTTGAATATAACCAGCAAGAACATCCGGTTGTGTTGCAGTTAGGTGGTAGCGATGTAAAAGCGATGACTGAATGTGCAAAAATTGCTGAGCAACAAGGTTATGACGAAATTAACATTAATGTTGGTTGTCCGTCTGACCGTGTGCAAAATGGTATGTTTGGCGCTTGTTTGATGGCTGAACCACAACTCGTCGCTGATTGTGTTTCGAGTATGCAAAACGCTACTAGTATTCCTACTACGGTTAAGTCTCGTATTGGTATTGATGATTTAGACAGTTATGAGTTTTTGCATAAATTTATGACTACGGTAAGCGCCGCAGGTTGTCAGCATTTTATTATTCATGCGCGCAAGGCGTGGTTAAGTGGTTTGAGCCCTAAGCAAAACCGAGATATTCCGCCGTTGGACTATCAACGTGTTTATCAAATTAAGCAAGATTTTCCCGAAACAGAAATTTCGATAAATGGCGGTATAAAAAGCTTTGTAGAAGCGAATGAGCATATGCAGCACATTGATGGCGTGATGATCGGCCGTGAGGTTTATCAGAACCCGTATATGCTAGTAGAAGCTGATAATGCTATTTGGCAAGCGAATGAGCCGGTTAAATCACGACAAGCGGTGATTAATGAGATGGTGCCATATATTGACTATCACGTTGCTAATGGTGGTCGTGCATGGCATGTCATAAGGCACATGCTAGGTTTATGTAATGGCTTAGCGGGGGCAAAGCAGTTCCGTCGTTTTTTAAGCGAAAACTGCAGCGGCCAAGCAGTATCAGGCGATATTTTGCAACAAGCCTTTGCAAGAGTAATACAGCTAAACCCTGACTTAAACTTAGCTGTGTAATTTACGCGTGTAATTTGTTTGCATAGCTTAACCAAAGCTTTTTTCATTTGTTACACCTGTAAGTTAATGCCGGTATGCGAGATTATAAAAATCCCGATATCGGTATATGACTTCTCGATTTCGGGACATTATTAGCATTAATGCTATTTTCTTCACTGTTCAACTTTAAATTCACTATAAGTTAGTTAATTTAACCACATCGCTTATCTATTACGGTGTTTTTAACAAATCACATTATTTTGTAAAAATTAAATTCACTTAAAAAACAACGAACTAACAAATAGTTCGATCCTTGGCACAACCTTTGTAAGTGTTTATGCAACTTAACTAGTAACAAGTTATAAATTACAGCTGTTTAAACTGCTAAAAAGGAATGATGCAATGCCAAGCTTAACCATGTTATTTACCCTATTTATGTTACCCGGTGTTTGTATGCTGGCGACGTCTTTTGTTGTCGCGCGTTTAGAGCAAGGGAAAAAGTCTATATTGTCTCAAGGTTAGTATCGCAGATTCTGATACAACCTTGGGTTTCACCAAACTACAAAGCCAATTGATAGGTTAATTGCTACTTAAATACTTTTGCTTTTAACTTGCTAACCCCTACTATTTTTCATTGTCAGGCTTTTTGTCTGATTTCTTGCCACTTAGGTGGAAAATTCTCAAGTGTAAACGCTGTACTTTACGATTAATCTCAGCTAATTTTGCTAAATGTTAATTAGTAAACTCCTCAGCATATGACTTATTTTCAACAGTTAATTTCTTGTACCGATTTACATGCCATTTTGGACTGTAAAGATCTTGTGGTGCTAGATGCCAGTATTCCCCCTGTAGGAAAAATGAAAGCACCTACGCATAGCTGGCCTGAGCATTGTATTGTGAAAGCTCGCCGCTTTGACCTAAACCAAGACTTTTCTGATCTTGATAGTGACATGCCGCACACTATGCCATGTGCTGCGCACTTTGAACGTGCCGCGCAAGCCCTGGGTATTAACCAACAAAGCCAGATTGTAATTTATGATGACCTTGGATTATTTTCAGCGGCAAGAGCTTGGTATATGTTTCGAGCGATGGGGCATAAAAATGTTGCGGTATTAGATGGTGGCTTGCCTTATTGGCTGTCGTTGAATAAGCCAGTAACTAGCGCTGGTGCTGATGAGAATACCGACGGCCTTGCAAAAGGTAATGTTAAAAGTAATGTGAAAGGCGACTTTGTTGCTAATGTGCAGGAGAATTACTTTTGTGATTGGCGCGAGGTTGAGCAGCAAATAGATGAGCAGCAAGAAGTCATTTTAGACGCTAGAGCTAATGATCGTTTCCGAGGTATTGTTGCCGAGCCGCGTGCAGGTGTGCGCAGTGGACATATTCCAAGTTCAAAAAACTTGCCTTTCGGCGAGTTATTCGATGTTTCGAATCGTGGTTTGTTTAAGTCGGCAGATGAACTGACTAAAATTTTTCAACAGTTAAATACCGCAAATAAGCCGATGGTTATGAGCTGTGGCTCAGGTGTTACGGCTTGTATTTTAGCTTTGGCAGCTGATATAAGTGGTTTAGAACATGTTCGTGTTTATGACGGCTCCTGGAGTGAGTGGGGAGCATTGCCGCATACACAAGTTGAAAAAGGCTAGTTAAGGTTATTTAGCCACAAGCTTGTTATTCGTATTATGGCAGTTAGCGCTGCCACTTTTATTCTTGCTTTTACTCTTGCTTTTACTCTTGCTTTTTATCGGCAATTTTTATCACTACTATTTTATTTTTACGGCTAAAAACATTCAGCTTCATCGTTGTTACCTGTCTTTCGAAAACCTCCAATTAAATAATCAAATATCTGTTGGTCAATTTCACTAACTAATGTGTTTATATTGACCACTTTATCGTGTGACATATTATGTCGTGAAATCCCGTGTTTCTCGTGGTTTTGTATAAATAGATAAATAACAGTGACTTAAAAAGTTTTTATCAGTTGGCACAGCACTTGTAATAGTAATATCAGAAATCAACAAGAAAGGTTAATCGTTAACTTTTCATGTTACTGACATAAGGATATTAATAATGAAACTTTTACCAAGTAAACAAGCTTTAAGCACCGTTTTATTATCTTGTACGTTGCTATTTACTTTTAACGCTTCAGCAGAAGAAGCATCTTTAGAACGTAGTTTAGCAGCAACAATACAGGCACAGGGACAAAAGGCCGCACATGATTTATCAGCGGAACTATCAAATTCTATTAAGGCTGAGTTAAATCGTTTTTCACTACGCTATACAACCGTGAAGCCACAAGAAGTAGCGGTAGTGTCAATGCAATCTAAATTACGTCAACAAAAACAACAAACTTCAGAAGAGTAACAGGAGAAATACCATGGGCATGTTTTCACGATTCACAGATATTATTAACGCGAACATTAATTCAATGTTAGACAAGGCTGAAAATCCAGAGAAGATGATCAAGTTGATCATTCAGGAAATGGAAGAAACGTTAGTTGAAGTTCGTTCAACAGCCGCTAAACATATTGCAGAAAAGAAAACGGTAATGCGCAATATTCGCGATATGGAAAGTCGTGTTGCTAATTGGCAGCAAAAAGCCGAACTTGCCTTAACCAAGGGCCGTGAAGATTTAGCAAAAGCTGTCTTAGTTGAAAAACAAAGTTGTGCCCAAAAGCTTGCCGAGTTTAATGAAGAGCTAAGCCAGTTTGACGAATATTTAACAGCAGTGCAGCAAGACGGCCAACGTTTGCAAGAAAAGCTTTCTGAAGCCAAGCGTAAACAAGAAGCTTACCGAGTTCGTCAGCAGTCTGCAGAAGTTCGTTTAAAAGTTCGCGAAAAAGCAGCTGTGCATAATATTGATGAAGCCATTAGTAAGTTTGAGCGCTACCAGCAGAAGATTGACCGTGTTGAAGCGGAAGTTGAAGCCTACGATATGACATCAGCGAAAGATTTGAATAGCCAGTTTCGAGAGCTTGAAAACGATGAAAACATCGAGCAAGAGCTTGAACAACTTAAGAAAAAAGTTGTTAACGGTTAATAAAGCGTAGAGGTATTAGTGTGGCATCTTCATTGTGGTTAATTGCTGGTGTTATGTTTATAACGCCGGTAGTTAGCTTCTTTATCGGCGCCGGGCTGTTAGTTTTTTTAAAGTTAATGTTCAAGAAGCCAAAGTTGGACATGAGGAGTAAATAATGAGTTTTAATCGCGAATATTCAGTTAATAAAACCTTAACTAAAGACCTAGTTCATAAAAAGTTATCTGGTGTGTGTGGTGGTATTGCTAAGCATTACAATGTGCCTCGTATTGCGGTTAGAGTTGGCGCTATTGCTGCGTTACTAGTTTTCCCTGTTGCAACTGGTGTTGCTTACTTAGTGGCTACGTTATTAATACCTAATAAAACTCGTCGCCTTTAAGGTGTTTAGGGTAGTGAAGCACTAAGTGTATAAGTAGCTTATTAAGCGCTTTTGTATGAAAAGGAGAACACTATGACTTTTTTTAAGTCTTTGTTTTTAGCAATTTTTGCCACCATGTTCTTAACTTACGTGTTGGGTGTTAGCTTGATTGAATTACTTGATGTTGATATCTATATGGGCGAGAGGTTAATTGAACCTTTAAAGGCAATTAGTATCTCAGCACTAGTTGTCGTTTTATTAGTTTTGGTTGCTTTAGCGATAGCGATGAGTGTATTTGGTTCGTTAATTTTTGTTGCTATGTTGCTGCTAGGTGGCGGTGCAATGCTATTGGTAGGTGTTTTTTGGCCTATCATATTGGTAGCAATCGTTATTTGGTTGGTTACCCGAGATAAAAGAGCCGTACAATATTAACCAGAGTAAATTTGAGCATAATAAAAAAACAGGAAGTTAAATGAAGAAGAAATTAATTGCACTAGCACTTTTTACCTCAATTAGTATGGCAAGTCATGCCGATATTACGTCGGTGAAAAAAGTATTTAAAGCAAACGACACGGCACTAGCTGAACAAGCATTTAGCACCCTAACGGCAAATGAAAAAGCGAGTGTTGACGGACAAATACTTGCAGGACGTCTGTTAATAGCAAAAGATGAAACAGAAGATGCTTTTGACTATTTTGAAGATATGCTTGAGCAGCATTCAAACAACGTTGATGTGAACTATTACTTGGGCGTTAGCGCAGTGATTATGGCGCAAAAAGCCAGCATTTTTTCAAAACTTGGCTATGCGAAAGATTTCATTAAAGCGATGGAAAGAACGGTTGAATTAAGACCTGATCATCAAGACGCACTTAATACCTTAATTGGCTTTCATTTAAATGCCCCAGGCATTGCTGGTGGTGATACAGAAGAAGCCTTAGTTTATGCTAAACAATTGCAAAAATATGATGCGGAGCAAGGTTATAGCCAAATTGCTAACGTTTATTGGAAAACTGAAAAGCCTGAACTTGCGAAACAAACTATGGCTGAAGGTTTTGAAAAGTTCCCTGAAAGCGGCACTTTGTATTTTACCCGTGCGATGGAAAATATTGCCAGTGAAGCTTGGGATAAAGCGAGAACAGATTTAACCTTTGCTGCTCAGTTTGCCAAAGATGATGAGAAAAAAGGGCAAGCTTTGTATCAACAAGGTAAGGTTTCGGTAAAGTCAGGTGAAGAAGCCGCATTAGGTATTAATGCCTTAACACAGGCATTGCCTTTAGCTGAAAAGCAATACCAACCTTGGGTGAGGTATCGCTTAGCGCAGTTGTATATTGAAGAGAAAGAGTTAACAAAAGCAACTGACTTTATTGCTCAAATAGATATTAGTGAAGATGAAGAGTTAGAAGATAAAGTTAAAAAATTAAAAAAGAAGCTTAAAAAGCAATTAAAAAAACGTGTTGGTTAAGTCGTTCTTAAAATAAGCTATTGCGGTCGATTATTTGTTCCGCTCTAGAGTATATTGACGGTTTTAATGGGAGGCCAGCGGCTTAAGCTTCTGGCTTTTTTTGTACACTTATTTTATGTTTTTATTGCCTTTAATGGGCGTACAAAGAACGGCATTTTTCTCATTTGAATTAATTAAGTTATCCATTTTCTTCCAGCTTAGTTACAATGGTGTTGAAGAATCATAATATGAATAAAAGGGATGTATAACAGCTTATGAGGAATGTATTTGCACCAGTACTTACACTGGTATTATTAATTTGTAGTGTTCTTGTTAATAGTGTTTTTGCGAATGAGAGCAACGGTATGGTCGTTGAAAATAGTTATGCGCGAGAAAGTATTCCCGGCACAACAATTTCATCTGCCTATATGACATTAAATAATGTTTCTAAAAATAATTTACGACTGATTGCCGCATCAAGTTCGGTAAGTGAGCGCGTAGAAATTCACGAACACACCATGGAAAATGGTTTAATGAAAATGCGTCAGCGTGAATATGTAGAAATATTAGCTAAAGACAGCACAGTATTTCAGCCATCAGGTTTTCATTTGATGATTTTTGATTTAAAACAACCACTAAAAGCTAAAGAAAATATTATGATAACGTTGCATTTCGACGACGAGTCGAGCATTGATGTGAATTATCTGGTCAAAGGTCTTAAGCAGAAGAAACATCACCATCATTAGGAGTAAAATATGAGTGTTAATATTTCGACAAAAGCAGTTGTGTCTGCGTTCGCTGGTATTTTTATATTTCTATATTTTCTCGGTGTTTATTGGAGCTTTGAACCAGACCAATTAGATATTCGTGCTGAAGTAACAAAAGCGGCGACGGCTGAAAATGTAGCACCAGTGGTTGGTTATACAACGACAACGGCATTGATTCGAGTGACTGAAACATTGTTAAATAAACCGGGTGGTTATTTAGCAAATGATGCTATTCCACCATCAGTGTTATTAGACAATATTCCAGCATGGGAATTTGGCGCTCTGGAAATGGTTAGGGATATGGCGTTGGTAATGCGTCAAGAGTTTAGTCGTTCGCAGTCTCAGTCAGCTGAAAATAAGAATTTAAAAGTCGCACAACCACAATTTAATATTGACCACACTAGTTGGGCGATTCCAAGTGCCGAAGGACAATATCAAAAAGCTATTGATGAACTTTATGCGTACCGCACTGCGTTAACTCAGGTAAATAATCAATCAGCACAGTTTTATGCTCGTTCAGACAATTTACGTGGTTGGATTCAAGAAGCAACAAAACGCTTAGGTAGCTATTCACAACGTTTAAGCGCCAGCGTTGGCCGTGAGCAGATTAATGTTGATCTTGCTGGTGATAGTGTTGCGCAGCAGTCTACAAACACCGCTTCTAGCATGCAAATAAAAACCAGCTGGTGGGCAATTGATAATGAGTTTTATGAAGCACGCGGCGCTTGTTGGGCTTTATTACATCTGTCTCTTATACACATCTGACGCTGCCGACGATCTACTCTGTGTAGAT
>OLHF01000007.1_pt1 | contig 88047 bp, 85 predicted proteins | sample 1609471 | NCBI WGS metagenome assembly OLHF01 (sample SAMN05416858, study PRJEB24817) | seawater metagenome | isolation source: Sea water | place: Canada:Atlantic | collected 2013-11 | reverse complement strand
ACGAGATTCGCCTTAGTCTCGTGGGCTCGGAGATGTGTATAAGAGACAGTTACTATAGTTCGTTCTTATTTAACCAGCTATTTAACAAGCCAATTTGACCATTTTTATAGGCAGCGTATGTTAATCGAACGGCATTGCTCAAAATAATACTATCATTCCACTTTGTTTGCTCGGCAATTAATTCGTAGCATTTTTGTGCTTCCGGCGACAAGTAACCACGCATTTCTTTTTTACCGCGATCTTTTTGTCGTTCTCGGTAACGTTTTTGCTTCTCTGCATTGGTTAATGCTTTCTTTTTTATATTCATCAGTACCTTACCTTTTAAAAACTGAATAACCACACAGTTATGCTGAGCCGATTCTGACAAAATATAGAGCCTTTGTTAAGTGAAAGCTGTATTTATTTAACTGTTCGGAGTTGTTTAGCGTACAACTGTTCGCTAAAGTAACGCCTTTAAAATTCTCAATAGATGTAAGTGACCCCATGGAACAACAAAATTCGTTCTCGAAAGAAGACCTAGTAAAAGCAGGTACTGGTGAAATGTTTGGTGCTGGTAACAGCCAATTGCCTTCTGACAACATGTTAATGATGGACAGAATTGTTAGTATTACTGACGATGGCGGCGAACATGGTAAAGGTGAAATCATCGCTGAATTAGATATTAATCCAGATTTATGGTTCTTCGACTGTCACTTTAAGGGTGATCCGGTAATGCCTGGTTGTCTTGGTTTAGATGCTATGTGGCAATTAACTGGCTTTTTCTTGGCATGGTCAGGTGGTCCAGGCCACGGTCGCGCACTAGGTGTGGGCGAAGTTAAATTTACTGGGCAAATTTTGCCAACAGCAAAGAAAGTTACTTACAAAATTACCTTAAAGCGCGTTATTAAGCGTAAATTATTTATGGGTATCGCTGACGGTACTGTTTCTGTTGACGGTCGTGTAATTTACACCGCAACAGACTTAAAAGTTGGTTTGTTCACTGATACTACTAAGTTTTAATCACTAGCTGATTTAGCCTTATTTTATGAAAAACTACTTGAGTGGAACTTAAGTCAAAGTGTTGGACTTAAGTTATCAAAGCTTCTGAATTTATTCAGAAGCTTTTTTTGTGCCAGACTAAGACACACTTACTAATAGTTCTCCCCTTAATGATTAGCTGTAGCTGCCATAACAAATTGGTTTAACGCACATTCATTACCTGTAACTTTATCGAGAAAGCCTCAAATTCAGCTCATATATTAGCTATAAAAAGACTCCAACTTATTGTTGGAAGTGTCCAAATCAGGTCAAAAAATCGCCCTACTAAAAAACACAGTCAAGCTGTAACTGACCTAGCAACAGAGACCAAATAAGGTGCTTTTTTGTTCCCTTGCGTAAACTATACATTGCCAACTTATTGCAAATTTGTAACAATTTGAAAAAAGGAATTATCCTTAGGTGATAATAAGTTAGCTTAAGAGATAGTAAAATAATAATATCGGAGTAGTAAATTGACGTTAAATAATTGTAGCTTATCTGTTTTAGCTACCGCCCTCATACTAGCAATGCAGCCAAGTATGGCGGAAGAAAATAGAGCTAAACTTGCACAGCTTGATATTCCTCATGTAAAACAAAGTGTTAATGTTGATGGCGAATTAAATGAAGCTATGTGGCAACAAGCGCTCAACGTTCCTCTTGATATTGTTAATAACCCTTGGAATAACAAACCTAGCCCTGTTAAAACCATGGTAAAAGTGGTCGAAAATGGTGAGTTTCTTTATATTTCCTTTATCGCACAAGACCCAAACCCTGAACTTATTCAGGGCTTTTTAGGTGACCGTGATAGCCGCTGGGGCGATGATTTGGTCGGTTTTAAGCTCGATACCTACAACAACCGTCGATTGAATTACGAATTTTTTGTTAACCCCTACGGCGTACAACACGACAGTATTGCCAATGAAATGACTGGTGACTCAGATTCTGCATGGGACGGTATTTGGGAGTCTGCTGGTAAGGTTACCGAATCTGGTTTCCAAGTAGAAATCGCGATTCCTTATCATATACTAAATTTTAACGACAATAATGACGTTAAAACATGGGCAATGGAGCTTATTAGGTTATACCCGCGTGATGCGCGTTTACGTATATCGCACATAGAGCTTGATCGAGATAATCCCTGCTGGCTATGTCAAATGCCAGAAGTCATTGGTTTTAAAGAAGCTAAAGCCAGTAAAAATTTAATGTTGACGCCAACATTAGTCGCTAATAGAAATGAAAAACGAAATATTTTTAGTGCAAATGATGATTGGCATAGCGAAAACGATGTTGACGCCGGACTTGATCTTCGTTGGGGTATTAATGCAAATACGCTTTTAAATGTTACCGTAAACCCTGACTTTTCTAATGTCGAATCAGATGCAGGCCAATTAAGCGTAAATAAAACATTTTCATTGTTTTATGATGAAAAACGTCAATTCTTTGTTGAAAATTCTGAGTATTTTTCCAGTAACTTTGATTTAGTTTACACGCGAAATATTGCTGATCCAGAATACGGCGCCAAACTTACTGGCACTCAAGGTGATCACAGTTATGGTGCGTTCATGACTAATGATACGCAAACCAATATCATATTGCCGGGCAACACTGGCTCTAGATTAATTTCTTTACAAGAAGAAAGTGAATCAGGCGCGATAAAATATCGTTATGATGTCAACGAAGACCTATCCTTTGGCGTCATTAGCACACTACGACAGACTGATAATTATCATAACTATGTTTCAGGTATTGATTCTAAATTCCGTTTAAACGATTCTAACTCTTTCCAAGCACAAGTACTTTTTTCTGATACTCAAGATTCAGCAAATATGACCTTAAGTGGCAACGAAGAAGAGTTTACCGATCAAGCATTTAAAATTGAATATGAACACGAGTCAGAATATTGGGAAGTTGATGCCCAACACCAAGAAATTGGTCAAAGCTTTCGTGCTGATTTAGGCTTTATGCCTCGCGCTGATTATCAAAAAAGTAAAGTATTGGTTAATCGACTATTTTATGGCGAGCCAGAGAACATTTGGCAAGAGATGAAGTTTGCTGGCCAATGGCAAATTCTACACAATGAAAATGGCGAGTTATTAGAGCGTTCAGTTTCCAGTAGTTTTAACATTGATGGGCCTATGCTCTCTTTTGTAGATGTCATGATTGTTGCAGCAGACAAAGTTGGCTTACGTCGACATGAGTTAGATAGTAGTTTAGCGATTGATAATAGTATTGATGGCAACACAAAACGCTTTCAAGAAAACCAAGCGGTAATATACGGTACGATTCAACCAACACCACAAATTTCAACGGAATTGGAATTAACCATAGGTGATAAAATTGATTACGATAACGACAGATTAGGCGATATTACCTCAATTTATGGCAACATAAGCTATAACGTGAATAAGCATTTAGAATTTGACTTCTCACACACTTACAGTGATTTAGAAGCAGAAGGAGCTAATGTTTACACCGAAAATTTGACAGAATTGCGCGTTTCATACCAATTTAATATTAATAGCTATCTTAAATTTAATATCGTTTACACTGACATTGATTTCAATTTAGAAAACAATGCTGCGGCATATACAACAAAAGATAATCGTCTTTCAACACAGCTCATCTATGCTTATAAATTAAACCCTCAAACAGTTTTCTACCTCGGTTACTCTGATAATAGTTATCAAGATGATAGTTTGAAAAGTTTAGAGCGCAGCCAACGCACAGTTTACAGCAAAATTAGTTATGCGTGGTTACCTTAACGTTTACATAGCAAGATATGCATGCCTATAAAGTAGTGGCTTAAAGTACCCTTAATGTAAATATAAAAAGCGGACAATAAAAACGCTAAAGCAATGATAAAGTGCAATTAATTGCTCTAGCTGCTTTTATTGGACAAGCAATATCGCCTAGGTAAATGATTGCTTCAAGGAAAGAAAACAATGCCAAATATAAATGTTTTAGCGTTTAAGTTACTAACGACATTTACGCTAATATTCTTAACATTTAATCAAGCCTATAGCCGTGAACTCGTTATATTCAGTTCAGACGCGCCTCCTCATATGATTGCCGCAAATAATAGTGGTATTGATATCGACATTGTAAAAACAATTTTAACGGAGATGGGCCATAACATCAGTATTGAGTTTTCACCTCTAAAACGTGCGATGGAACAAGTGAAGAAAAAGGAGGCTGATGTTTTTTTACCTACTTTTTTTCAAGAAGACAGCGATAACATTTTTATCTCTAATACTTTCATTCAATATCGCCCGATGATTTTTTCACTAAAGAAAAGTCGCTTAACCATTAACAGCTTTACTGATTTAAAAGGTTTACGCATTGTTAGTTTTCAAGGTGCTACAGGGTATTTCGGTGAAGCGTTTCATCAAGCAACAAAACAAGCTAATTACACCGAACTACACGATATGTCGAAATTTCCAGGCATGTTATTAATGGAGCGATATGATGCGATTGTACTAGACTATTACATTTTTTATTATTTTCTAAAGATGCATCAAGAACAAAGTGAGCTTGCAGGCAACAGCTTGTTTCCATTGGTCGATAACTATTCTTCACTCATTAAGCGACATGACTTAATACCAGAAGTTAATGCGTATGTTGGCTTTCATGATAAAACACTACGAGAAAATTTTAATGTTAAGCTCAAAGCATTTATTGAAGCTAACCGCCAGAATAAAATTATCGAAAAGTATATTGGTACAATTAGCAGTCGAATATTCGCGCTAAATGCTCAACATCGTAGCGCAACTTAGCGTAAAAAAGTGTCGCTAGTTTGCCAACCTAATTGGTATCGCTAATTTTCCACAGCACTAATTATAGAGTTCACTATTTCAACGCTCTTTATCGCTGATTACCGCTGATTTCATCTTCAGTTATTTGCTTAGTTTTGTCAGTCATTTGCTCGCGTGCAGCTTCTGTGTCATTAATAACAATGGTTGCCGATATTTTATCGTGAATTGCTTGACGATTAGGATCCCAATAAATTTGAGCAAAGCCTAACAACCCTGTAGCGATACCCGCGCCATAACCACCATACCGGCCAAAACTATCCCATACTGATAGCGGCGTACCATCAAGTTGTAACACTCTTATACGGAATAGCTTCTTACCAGGAGTTTGACCATGCCAAATAGCAGTAAACATAGTAAAGTAAAATGCTGCCCAACCAAAACCTATCCCTAGATCTTCTATTAAACCTTGTAACCAAGCAAAGCCTTTGTATACGGGTGAAGGGCCTGCACTACTTTCCGTTTGTTTCTTTAACGCAGACAAGGTTTCATTATCACCTTTCACCGTTGTCTCGATAGACTCCACACTGCCTGGATTTAGCAACTCATTCGAATTATCATTAACTTCATATTTTTCAGAAAATTGCTGTAATGCTAAAACTAATTTAGCATTTTCCTCAACACTTAAAACCTCTCTGTTTGAGATATTTTTAAGCAAACTATCAATAAACTGTTCCGATTCTTTTATCGTTGGTGCTTGTTCCTTATGAGCACTATATAAGTCCATAAGTAGCTGTTGCCAACAATCATAACCAGTACAGTCACTTTGCGATATGGCAAAGGATGAAGCTACAGTTAGCCCTGCTTTGATTAAGCTGCTACTGGTACCTTCTATTTGCTTATCGTTGCCATCATCATTCTGCAGAGGTTGGCTCTGTCCTGCCTGCTCAACATTGCTAGTAAACTCATCCATTTTAGAAAAAACATCAGGTAAAGTATCAGCTAAAACAACAAAAACAATGAAGGCGCCAACTACTCTCAGCCCAGTTTTTCTAATGCCTGGTTTTTTACCAAATTTAGCCGCTCGCTTTTTACTGCCTAAACGGAATAACGTAATAGCAACTAATATGGCGAGTAATTCACCGGGTGTATCACTAAGAATTGCAATAAAAAATAAATCAATAAGTAAGGCAGCCCCACGTCGCCAAGGTACAGCTAACTCTATGCCTAGCAGTGTTTGATCTATTTTAAAGGCAAAAGGCGTTAATATTTCACGGGTTTCTTCTGGGGACATATTGCTAGCTTTAGCTTTCATCCTTGCCAATAAAGACATGTTATTAGGCCTATTCACAGAGTTTTCTGATCCGACTTCACCGTTTAACTTATCTGTCACCACAACTCCTTTATATGCCTAACGAATGTCAAAACTATTTTGATAAAATTAACAATATCAACCATCTGCTCTCACTTCAATTGCTTTTATAAAAGCTATTTTTTTCAAAATATTCGGCGGTATCCGGTATTCGTATAGTCTTTTAATATTAAATAGTTGGGTATCTATTCCTTTTTGGCATATAAGATATCTAAATATCACTTCTTTTTCTGCCATAAAGCGTTAATCTTATTACAAAGAGTTAACTAAACTGAAATATCAGTATTTAACTCGCTCATACAATAATTAATGATTCAGTATTAAAAATACGATTAATGCTGATGAAAACAGGATCAAACATGTCGACAATATTTGAAGATAACTCCACAGCTATTGGTAATACTCCACTAGTAAAACTAAATCGCATAATCAGTGGCGACAATGGCACAAATATCTATGCAAAAATAGAAGCTCGCAACCCTAGTTTTAGTGTTAAGTGTCGTATTGGTGCCAATATGATTTGGGACGCTGAAAAGAAAGGCCTATTAACTGCCGGTAAGTCTATTGTAGAGCCAACCAGCGGTAACACCGGCATTGCGCTAGCATTTGTTGCAGCAGCCCGTGGTTATGACATTACCTTAACTATGCCAAGCACCATGAGTTTAGAGCGCAGAAAGCTATTAATTGCTTTAGGCGCAAAATTGGTCCTTACTGATGGCGCTAAAGGTATGGGCGGCGCAATCGCTAAAGCGCAAGAGATTAAAGATGCCGATCCTGACAATGTTGTGCTTTTAGGACAATTTGATAACCCTGCTAATCCAGAAATTCATGAAAAAACTACCGGTCCAGAGATTTGGCAAGACACTAAAGGCAATGTTGACTTCTTTGTTGCTGGTGTAGGCACTGGTGGTACGATTACAGGTACCAGTCGTTATTTAAAAAGTGTTGCTGAACAAAAAATCACCTCGGTTGCTGTTGAACCAACTGACTCACCAGTTATTACTCAAGCAATGGCGGGTGAAGTATTAAAGCCTGGGCCTCATAAAATTCAAGGTATTGGCGCCGGTTTCATTCCTGGTAACTTAGACTTATCTATTATTGATGCGGTTGAACAAGTTTCAAATGATGATGCTATGGCCATGACTCATCGCTTAATGAAAGAAGAAGGTATTCTTGCCGGTATTTCATCAGGTGCTGCTGTAGTTGCGGCGAAGCGTATTGCTGAAAGACCAGAAAACAAAGGTAAAAATATTGTAGTCATTCTACCTAGTTCCGCAGAACGTTACCTTTCAAGCGCATTATTTTCTGATTCATTCACTGATGAAGAGCTTGTGCAATAGTCAATAGCACGACTAAATACGGTGTGTTAATTTATTAAGTTAGCTTTAGCTGATTATAAAAGACGTGGTTTGTTACAAACCACGTCTTTTTCTTTTTTAAAATACTAGGTATCACAACAATAATTACGCTAATATGTGATTAATTCCACGTAGATACCTATATTTTATGAATTATTTAAAAATTATTTCTCTAAGCTTTGCACTATTACTTTTCGGTTGTAATGAACCTGACAAAGATACCATTAGTAATGTTGACAACCCTGAAGTCGTTGCTATTGAATTTTTTAACGCCTTGTATAACGAAAAAAACATTAAAAAGGCAGCGTCGGTATGTAGTCCACAATTATCTAGAATAATTTTGCATTACAAGTCAACTAAAGCTGTTGCCCGCCATTTGTTTAATATGTCGTACGATAAAGTTGTAGCGAGCCCAGATGACAGTGGTGTAAAAGTAAGAGAACAGTTTAAAGACGCCGCAGTGATCACTATTTATTTCGACGGTCACTATAATGATGAACACATTAAAGACGTTAAACGTTTATCACTAATTCAAATTGATAATAAATGGGTTATCGATAAGATTTTAAAAGACCCATTTTAAAGCTAGCTGTACAATAAAATAACAAGGCGCCTTAACAGCGCCTTTTTTGATTTTTATAGCGTGTTAGAAGCCTAATGCAACACCTTCACGGCGTTGATCTGCACCGCCGCGTAAACCTTTGCTTGTGACTTCAATCGCTTGAATACCACTGTTTAAATCACGTATAAGGACTTTATGACCTTTTGCTTCAAGCTCAGCTTTAATCATCACTAAGCTGGTACCTTTTTCTAAAGTCGTCACTTTATTGCGGTTGGTTAATCGCGGTAAGTTGATTGCTGCTTGCGGGTCCAATTGCCAATCAAGCATTGCAATCATTGTTTGTGCGACATAATTAATAATACGACTTCCACCTGGTGAGCCTAGTACAAGCTTAAGCGACTTATCTTGATTAAACACCATCATAGGCGCCATTGAACTTCTTGGTCTTTTACCAGGCTCTAAACGGTTAGCAACCCAATGGCCATTTCTTTTAGGCGATAACGAAAAGTCGGTTAGCTGGTTATTGAGAATAAATCCTTCAACCATTACTGCCGAGCCAAAGCCCATTTCAACACTCGTCGTCATTGAAATAGCATTTCCATCTTGGTCAACAATTGAAATATGACTAGTTGATGGCAATTCAAATGCATTATCTTCAGCTTGAGCAAGCGCACCTTGTGGACTGCCCGCTTGAGCATTGCCCATATCTTTATCAGCATTAATTAGCATCGCACGCTCAGCCATGTATGGCTTTGAAACCAAGCCTTGGGTCGGTACAGACACAAAACTGCTGTCGGCAATATAATGATTACGATCGGCAAATGCTAAACGAGAGCTTTGGGTAAATAAGTGAGCAAACTCAGCATTCGCCATTGATAACTTAGCAATATCAAATTTTTCTAACTGACCTAATATTTGAATGACGGCTACACCACCTGAGCTTGGTGGCGCCATGCCACAAACCTTAAATTCTCGATAAGGTCCGCAGACAGCAGGCAATTCTTTTGCTTGATAGTTTTTCATATCAGCTAAAGTTAAGCGGCCAGGTGCAATAGTTGAGTTTTGCACAGCATTAACTATTTTTTTTGCAATCCAGCCTTGATAAAAAGCACTAACGCCGTCTTTTGCCAAACTGCGATAAACATTAGCTAATTTAGTGTTTTTTAAGCGCTGCCCTGCTTTTATTGCTTTACCGTTAGGAAAGAAATAATTTTTAATGGTCGCTAGCTTAGTAATGCCAGGGTTAAATTCCATGGCCACTAATTTTTCTAATCGTGGGGAAACAATAAAACCATCTTCTGCCAAGGCAATTGCGTCTTTAAACAGCACAGCCCAAGGTAATTTACCATATTTATCATGAGCCTTTTTAAGACCCGCTAATACCCCTGGTACGCCGACAGAATGTCCACCTACAACGGCTTTTATCCACGGCATAGTTCGGCCATTTTTATCTAAAAACATATCAGTTGTCGCTGACGCTGGCGCGGTTTCTCTGCCATCAAAGGTCGTTAGTAATTGCGATTTTTTATCCCAATGCAACATAAAGGCGCCACCACCTATACCTGAAGATTGCGGTTCTACTAAAGTTAATACTAGTTGCACAGCTATAGCTGCATCAACTGCGCTACCACCTTGCTTAAGAATGTTAAAACCAGCTTTACTGGCATAAGGATTCGCGGCTGCCACCATAGCTTGCTCAGCGTAAACCGTTTGTTTTTCGATAACCCCCGTAGCAGCTTCAGGTTCACGGTCTTCACGCTTTTTATCTGGCTCGGAAAAAGCCATCAAGCTTGTCGAGATAAGCAATACGGATAATAGCCCTTTGGCGGCTGAATTTGGCATGAGGTTCCTTAATTAACAATTACTGTTTGAATAACTCACCAATACATTAGCACTTACTAATATACATTTAAACAACAAGTTTTCTTAGGGTGTCTTTAGAAAAGTCTCATTTCGTTTATTAAACGATTGCTGAAACTGATTAAATTTTACAAAGTTACTTAATAGCGGCTGATATTTCTTTTGATCATTTTCAAGTCGAGCCAAAGCATGACAGCATGCCTCTAATGATGATAAAGCATTATTTTTTTTTGTTTTACGAATGTTATAAAGGCTTTCAATACCTTCGGGTAAAATAAGATGTTTAATATCATGCAAGCTTGGGTTTAGCATAAACATACGGTAGGATTTTTTCCAAGTACCATCGAGTATAACAATGCACTTAATGGTATTAGGGTCCATCAGCGACTCACGTTCAAAAGAACCAGATGCTTGCTGAGCAGTAAAATCAATTACCTGTGCGTCTTCACTTGGGTATAACAATGCTATTTGAACACCATAATGGCTTAGCAGCGTATTTAAGCTGTCATTGTCATCAAAGGATTCGCCAATGATAACCTGACAATTTTCTAACGATTGCTGTAATAAGGCCACAGTGCCCTTACTTTGTTTCACTTCACTGGGGTGCTGTAAAACAACAACATGAATGTGATTGTCAGTTTTAACCGAGAAAGCGCATATACATGCTTTTTCAGGTCGATGGCATTGTGAGCAAAGTGTTCTAGACATTGTGGGCTAATTGAAAATGATAATTATGCTAAGTTTACGTAACTTTAATAACGAGTTTAAGTAATTTCTGACATTACTATCCGTTTGTATCATTTTCATGCAAGGAGTTTATTTCTTAAAACACTAAGTCATAAAAGTTGAAGTAATCACACGAAAAATCGTATAAATATCATTCACTCAAGTGCATTCTCATCAACGGCTGTTCCTAAAGTTAATACCAACTGCTAGAGTGGCCTACATTACTATATGCCTCTAGCGAAAAATAAAACTTAATATGCTACAAATTAAATCGTTGCCAACGCAAATCACTCATATTTTAACCCCGTTAATTGTGCTCGCTTTCGCTTTTATTGCTTTTACATTTGATGAAAAGTTGTCTGATTTTCTTATTTATAATAGAGACCTAGTGTCACAAGGTGAGTATTGGCGTTTAATTTCAGGACACTTCCTTCACACCAATGGCAACCATTTTATGCTGAACGCTGCTGCCGTTGTTCTGCTTTGGGCATTACATGGTCAGTACTACAATCATAAAAACTACCTGATGATTTTTCTTACCAGTGCCATGGTTTGTGGCCTTGGTATTCATTATTACTCGTTAGACATTTCGTTGTATGTCGGATTATCTGGCGTGCTGCATGGCTTTTTTATTTGGGGTGCTTTAATGGATATAAAGCATCAAGAAAAAACCGGTTATCTGCTGCTCATTGGCGTTGTATTAAAAATTGCTCATGAGCAATTCTATGGAGCTAGTGCTGATGTTGAATCATTTATTGAATCAAGTGTTGCCACAGATGCTCATATGTTTGGTGCTATCGGTGGCTTGTTGGCATTTCTTATTTGTTACATTATCGATAAGAAAAAAACTCATTAACTTTATTATTCGTCTGTTTTCTTATAAGGATATAGCTTATCTAATGCTACCGATAAGCCATTGTCTTGAATAATGCGAACATGACGGCGCTCTAATTTTCTTGCATGTTTAACGCCACACGAATGCGCTAACAAACCAACACCGTATTGAATGTATTTATGGTAATTTGCCACGCGCTCGGCTTTATCTGTAGGGTCTAAACCTTGCTGTAGCTTAAGATTGTGCGTTGTTATACCCGTTGGACAAGTGTCCTTATTGCATTGTAGCGCTTGAATACAGCCCAAGGAAAACATAAAACCTCTGGCAGAATTAACCGCATCAGCCCCAACGGCCAGTGCCCAAGCTACTTTTGATGGCGTAATAAGCTTACCAGCACAGATCACACGAATACGATCACGTAAACCATATTCAACTAGCAAGTTAACCACTAACGGTAGGCTTTCTTTCAACGGTAAACCGACATAATCCATCAAAGGTTGTGGTGCTGCTCCTGTGCCGCCATCAGCGCTATCAATAGTGATGAAGTCAGGTGCAAACTCAATGCCTTGCAAATTAATTTCTTCAAGTAATTCTTTTAACCATAACGATTCGCCAATCACCGCTTTAAAACCTACAGGCTTGCCAGTAATATCCCGAACGTGATTAACCATCGTTAAGATATCTTTTACTGATTTAATTTCTGGGTGTGCGTTAGGGCTAATTGAATCTTTACCTTGCTCGATACCGCGTATTTGCGCTATTTCTGCCGTAACTTTCTTACCAGGTAAAATTCCGCCCTTTCCTGGCTTTGCTCCTTGGCTCATCTTAATTTCAAACATTTTTATTTGCGGTTTTTCGGCCATTTCGACTAACTTTTTATCGCATAGTTTTCCATTTCGGTCACTAACACCATATTTTGCTGTACCGATTTGATAAATAATATCTGCGCCACTGGCTAAGTGATGCTCACTTACGCCCCCCTCTCCTGTATTCATCCAACAACCAGCTTTTGCAGCACCATTTGCCAATGCTTTTACAGCCGGTGCCGATAAAGCGCCAAAGCTCATCGCTGAAATATTAAATAATGAATCTGTACTGTAAGGGTTTCGACAACCTTTACCAAAAGTAATTGTACTCGGTGGCACCGCATCTTCTTCTAAAGTCGGAAAAGCACAATTCATAAACATGATGGTGCCCGTGGGCTCAAGGTTTCTAGTTGAGCCAAAGGCAATGGTTCTATCTACATTTTTTGCTGCTCGATAAACCCAGCTGCGCTCTGCACGATTAAACGGAAGTTCTTCTCTGTCCATAGCGAAAAAATATTGACGGAAAAACTCGCCCTGTTTTTCAAATATATACCGGAAGCGACCAATGACTGGATAGTTTCGTCGAATAGCTTGCTTATTCTGCGTGCGATCAACAATGTACATATAAATAATAGCGAAAACGCCAAGTCCAAAAAGAAAAATGAAAAACGCAGAGAGTGTTTCTAAATAGCCAAGCATGTTGTCCATGTTTACTCCGTTGGTGCTATCGCTTTAATATGAATTATAAATAAATGACCCGATACTAAGGTTTTAATTTCACAGCCGTAAATTTTTAGCTAGCTCCACACCAAAGTACAGGAAGTATTAATACATTCATATAGCAATAATATTTGAGTTGTATATGATAAAGTGAAAGATTAAAAAACAACCAAACCAGTTGATAATTGCATGTAGTCTAAACTACAAGATTGAGTTGAAAAAAGGATACTTAAGTGCGCGTCTATAAAAATAACAGCGTTACTAAATTTAAGGCAAAAAAAATTATTGGAGCTATGCTCGCTCTTTTTTTGTTGACACCTTCATCCATCAACGCTGAAAACACCTCCAACCCCGTCATACACATTGTGACTGAGCATTTACCACCTTATCAAATCATTTCAGAAAACAAACCTATCTTGGGTTTTGCTGTCGATATAATTAAAGAAACAATGGCGCGCAGCCATTTCGCATACTCCTTAAAAAGTTATCCATGGGTGCGCTCTTATAAATTAGCGCAATTAAAAGCCAACCACTGTATTTTCTCTATTGCTAGGTTGAAATCACGCGAGCACCTTTTCAAATGGGTAGGTCCTATCTCTCAAATAAACAATACTGCGATGTGGGCACAAAAAGGTAAAAACATTACCGTTAATAATATTGAAGATGCTAAAAATTACACTATTGCAGTTAACCGTGATGATATTGCTCATACAGGCTTACTAGAGCGCGGCTTTAATGAAAGTGAGCATTTATATGTATTAGATGACGCAAAGTCTTTAGTCAATGTGTTATTAACACGTCCAGAAATTGACTTAATTGTTGCTGATGACACTACCATTAGCTTTCGTGCCGAACTGGTAGGAGCAAATATAAATGATTTAGAGCGCGTGTTTGAAATTCAAGACTTACCTCTAAACTTCTTTTTTGCTTGTAGTAAAAAGACACCCGATGAGACTGTTTCCGACTTGGCTAAACAATTAAAAAGTATTCACCAAGATAATACTTACGATAAAATTTGGCAAAAATGGCGTAGTAAACTCACAAGCACAAAATAACCGAAAACTCACTCCTAGCATGTTAAGAACAAGCCCCATTGAATAATGCTTTCAATTAAAAATCTCACCTAATACACCAAAGAAATTTAGCAAGTAAAAACTACTAGGTGCCACTTATGAATACAGAAACGTTAGTACATAAACTTTATACATTGTACCTATAAGAGCGAACTGGGAAAATATTACAATTAGATTGAACGTGCTTATGATTTCAACACTCAGATGCTGAAATAAAATAAAGGCTTCTAAGAAAACTTAGAAGCCTTTATTTGATAATTACATTGTCATTTAGCCAACCTTTTTTGCTCAACTGATTGGCTTTTAGACATTGGGGCGTTGTTGTTTTTATTCTTTTATTTATCATCTTGTTAAATAGCTAACAGCTAAACGTCGTAAAGCACATTCAACAATAAAACAAATTAGTTTAATAAAATAGCGTCAACAGTACCTTGTGCTAAAGGATGGTAACCAGGACGTGCTTTTTCATAAACGCCTTGTGCCCATTGCTTGCCTTTAGCTGATTTAGCTAATTCTTTATACAAAGGAACAATAAGTTTACGACGACCAATCGACTCTAAGTAGTCTGCCATTGCAGGGTACACCACGTCATAACCAGAACGTAATGCTAACAAATACCAAGCATGTGCTACTTCAGCATTCGTGCTTTTAGTTAAGTTATATGCGTTATCTAAACTTTCCATACGTTGCTTAGAAATATCTAATGGTAAGTTATTAATAAAGTGCAACCATTCATGTAGTGTCCAAGTTTTAGTTGGCATTTGTGTCAACTCAAGCTGACCGCTAGTCCACTTAGTAATATAATCATCAACAATAACAAAGGCATCTGAAGTAGGTTTAGGAGTGTAGCTTGGTAAACCTTGTTCGTAAATCCATTCGTTAACTTCAGCATCGCTAACAATACCTGCATATTTGTCAGTTAAATTAGCTTTTAAATATTTAACAAAGTTTTTAGTGCCTAAGCTTTCGAACGCATGATCATCAAAATATTGCATGATAAAAGTATCAAACTTTGCACGACCAAACTTTTCTTCTAAGTAAACTAAAAACAGCTGACCTTTAGTGTAAGGTACACCTGAAAATGCATCATCTGGATCACGTCCATTCAAATCAATAAACAGTTGTGTATCACCTGGTGGTAATTCAGCAATTTCATAATTTAAATTTTGAGCATCAAGTGCACGCTCCATTACCGCACGATCAGCACCAAATACGGCTTCCATAATACGGTTTTCAACATAGCTGGTAAAACCTTCGTTTAACCATAGATCATGCCAGCTTTCATTTGTTACTAAGTTACCTGACCATGAATGCGCAAGTTCATGGGCAATTAAGTTAACTAAACTTTTATCACCCGCAACAACGGTTGGTGTAATAAATGATAATCTTGGGTTTTCCATGCCGCCAAACGGGAAGCTTGGTGGTAAAATTAGCAAGTCGTAACGACCCCAGCGATATGCACCGAAAAGTTTTTCAGTTTCATCAATCATTTTTTGCGTGTCATCAAACTCGGCAACAGCGCGATCTAAGATATAGTGTTCAGCGTAGATACCCGTTTGCTTACTCATTGCTTTAAACTCTAAATCACCAACACCAATGGCAATTAAATATGCAGGAATAGCTTGAGGCATTGAGAAAGAATAGTCACCATCACGTGTGGTGTCAGGCTCATTATTCGCACTCATTACTGCTAATAAATCATCACTCGTTGTAATACGGGCATTATACGTCATACGAACACTTGGAGTGTCCTGAATTGGGATCCACGAGCGAGCATGAATAGCCTGACTTTGACTGAACATAAACGGTTTTTCTTTACCTGCAGTTTGCTCAGGAGACAACCACTGTAGGCCTGAAGCTTGCGGTAATGAATTATAATAAATTCTTAGTTTTGGCGTTTGGAATGAAGTTTTAACGGTAAGCTTTGCCCCCATAACATCATCACGTTTACCTAAAGTAAACGCTACGTTGCGCCATTGGCCGTTAGCCGATTTTGCCATCACACGATGAACTTCTAAATCACGAGTATCCAAATATACGTTAGCAACATCATTGCTAAGCCAATTTAAGCTTAACTCTGCAAAACCTTTTAATGATTTTTCTTCAAAATCAACGGCTAAATCCAAATACAGGTGATTCACTTTAACCTGATCATAGTTGGCATAAGTTAACGCATCATTTACTTGCGCCATAGCTAATTGGGCCCAAGCTAGCTGTGCAACACAGCAAATGGTGGCGACAAGACGAATAAATATTTTCATAAATTGTATCCAAAACTAAAGAGGCCTGTAGATTACAGGTAATCTACAGGCCTCTTCAAGTACTAATTATGGCTTAAATGACTAAGGTTGTTCCATTCGAATAACTACTCGACGGTTTTTACTACGACCAATGATAGTTTGGTTCGATGCTACGTGACGCTTTTCACCATAACCATTCGCATCAATTCGACTAGCATCAATGCCACTACTAACAATTAAGTCTTTCACCTTATTTGCTCGGCGTTGCGACATTTTCAAGTTGGTATTCCGGCCACCGTAACTATCAGAATAACCATCAACTAATACTAGGTCTAATTCAGGATCGAGCGACAAATACTCAACAATCATATTCATTCGCTTTTGTGATGATTTAGTTAACTTGTCTGAGCCAAATTGATAATTAAGCACCGTATATGAAATATCATCGAAACTAAAATTTAATAAATTGCCTACACAGCCAACAAAGTCTTGATATGCTTTTTGAAAACGAGCAGTTGATAGGCCAACACTAATTTTTTCATTATCACTATACCAATCATTGTAATAGAACGTTGGGCTCATACCTTGGTCAAGCTCATTAAGCATGTTCCAAGCAATTTTCTTCGGTAAACTGGGAGAGAATTGCTTATGCAATTTCATGTCCGCAATTGTTCTTCCGGAAATTCCAGGACGCCAGTTTGGCGCTTCAGAGCGAACTTCAGCTAATGAATAACTGTCGGGCAAGCGCATCATATCAAGTTCAAATTCCATGTTCATTTGACGATTAGCAGAGCTATAAAATTTAGCTTCACCGTAACGAGGAATTTGATGCGACAAAGTGCATTGTAGACGGGAATTATCGGTTAACTGCCAATTAGAATCTTCTATATCGGCACGGTATTGCCTGATGCCAGCATTTGCTTGGACAACAATAAGCGATAATATAAATAAGGAAAGCAGTTTTTTCATAACAATAATTTTCATGCCCATTAATCTATTCTAAATAGCGACAATCACTCTATCGACATAATTGTTAATAACTTTAGCAGTAAAATGACATTTGCCAAAATTAAATTGCCTGCATTGCACTTTCGTGATGCCTTAGTCGTGAATCTCTGAGATAATCTAGCAAATTTATAATCTAAGTAAAATTTATCTATTCTATGTCTGACAATTCAAGCTCTACAAAATCAACTTCCGATAAATCATTATTTGCGCAACGTTTTCGCGGTTACTTCCCCGTTGTTATTGACGTTGAAACAGCAGGTTTTAATGCAAAAACTGATGCACTACTAGAAATTGCTGCTACAACATTATCGTTAGATGAAAACACGGGTCAATTTAGCTTAGATGAAACCATCCACTTTAATGTTGACCCTTTTGAAGGGGCTAACTTAGAAAAAGCTGCACTAGAGTTTACAGGTATTGATCCAACAAACCCATTGCGTGGCGCTGTTGATGAGAAAAAAGCAATGACTGAAATATTTAAGTTAGTGCGTAAAAAAATGAAAACTGCAGGTTGTCAACGAGCAGTTATGGTGGCTCATAATGCTGCTTTTGATTTAAGTTTTGTTAATGCTGCTACAGAACGTTGCTTAATAAAACGTTCGCCATTTCATCCATTTGTCAGTTTTGATACCACAACCTTATCAGGCTTAGCGCTAGGACAAACTGTACTTGCAAAAGCGTGCGTCACAGCCGGAATTGATTTCAATAACAGCGAAGCCCACTCTGCACTTTACGACACAGAAAAAACAGCTGAACTATATTGTTATATCGTTAATAAATGGCAACAACTCGGTGGCTGGCCTTTAGCTGACACAACAGATGAAGCTGACTCAGAGTCCTTAGAAAGCTAATACTCTAAAATTGACTATTACCAAGATAGCTATAAAAATTTTTGCGTAATCTCACGTGCAAGTTTTAAAACAACGATTTAGCCTTTTTGCGATGACTAGATCTTAACAGTAAATTTCTCAATGCAATAATCATTAAACCAAAGGCTAAAAACTGCAAAGCCGGAATATTTGTTTTTAATACCAAGGTCATCGCTACGGCAAAATATGCGTAAGGTAAATATTCATAAATGAAAAATGGTAACATTTGTTTGTTATTTTCATTGCCTTTAAAACGATCAACTCGGCGATACCCTGAACGCCTGACCAGCATAAAGCAACCTACTACGTAGAATAAACCTGCCGATGCATAAACAGCCCAATCGCTATAAAATGCTAATAAATAAGCGCAAATAAAAAAATATAAATAAGGCAGATTTTCATAAATAAATTTAGGATAAAACACTAACCTCTCCTCATCTTTTCATTTAATGTCGTTATTGATTTTTACAGCAACCAATATAAGCAGCCTTATTATTGGTTTAGCACAAATATAGGAATTGACTAAGTTTTTCCTAATATATTGTTTTAAAAAGCCAACGTAACAAGCATCTTCAGTGGTCTGAGGTTACCCTTTATTAAGCTTTTATTATTTTTATTTTTGTTAGTAACAAGACATAGGCTAGAAGAAGCTATTTTACTTTTTTTAATATTTTCGTAAATTTTAGACAAAAAAAAGCCGCGATAGCGCGGCTTTAAACTGATAATTTATTTAATAGCGAAAACTATTAATTAAAGTGTATCAGCGTTATCAGTAAGGTAAGAAGCAACGCCTTCTGGAGAAGCTGTCATGCCTTTATCACCTTTGTTCCAACCAGCTGGACATACTTCACCGTGCTCTTGGTGAAATTGTAATGCGTCAACCATACGGATCATTTCGTCAACGTTACGACCTAGTGGTAAATCGTTAACTACTTGATGACGAACACTACCTTCTTCATCAATTAAGAAAGAACCACGGAAAGCAACACCAGCTTCTGGATGCTCAACGTCGTATGCTTTACAAATTTCATGTTTAACATCAGCAACTAGTGTGTATTGAACTGGACCAATACCACCATCGTTTACTGGTGTGTTACGCCATGCGTTGTGAGAGAATTGTGAATCAATAGAAACACCAATTACTTCAACACCACGGCTTTTGAATTCTTCCATGCGATGATCAAATGCTAAAAGCTCTGAAGGACATACGAAAGTAAAATCTAGTGGGTAGAAAAATACTACCGCTTTTTTACCTTTAATCGCTTGTGCTAAGTTAAAGCTATCAACAATTTCACCTGAACCTAAAACTGCTGCAGCTGTGAAATCAGGTGCTGGACGACCGACTAATACACTCATTATATTCTCCAATTTTTTAAAATATTATTATTTCTTTAACGTTAACACCACCTAGTATGGTGGCGTTAAGTTGTAATTCAATAGCTACTCAGCACTTTCTTCTGAACTATGCTTAGCAGCGGTTTCTTTAACTAAAGTTTGTAATTCACCTTGTTGGTACATTTCCATAATGATGTCACAACCGCCGACTAATTCGCCGTCAACCCATAGTTGTGGAAATGTTGGCCAATCAGCATATTTTGGTAATTCAGCACGAATATCAGGATTTTGTAAAATATCAACATAAGCAAATTTTTCACCACAAGCCATTATTGCTTGTGACGCTTGTGATGAGAAACCACAGCTTGGCAATTTCGGTGAGCCCTTCATATAAAGAAGAATTGAATTTTCGCTGATTTGTTCTTTAATACGTTCGATAGTATCCATAATAACCTCTAAAAATTAATACCTATTGCGCTCAATACTTAATGAAAACTGACTAAATACACAGAACAATAAATACTAAAGCAAAAAATTTATATATTAAAACAAAATAGCCTTGATAAAATCTATGGTAATACCTATATACTTGGGTAAACTATGCAAGCTTTAATACCCGAGTAGTTTACTAGGTTTTAGAAAAAAACAAACTACTTCTTTACGTTTGCATAAGAATAAATTTTTATAATAATATCCTGGAGAATATAATGGCTATCGAATTACCTGCACTACCATATGCAATGGACGCCCTAGTACCACACATTTCACAAGAAACATTAGAATTTCACTACGGTAAGCACCACAACACTTACGTTGTAAAATTAAACGGTCTTATTGAAGGTACTGATTTCGAAGGTAAATCTTTAGAAGATATCGTTAAGTCATCTTCTGCTGGTGTTTTTAACAATGCTGCACAAATTTGGAACCACACATTTTACTGGAACAGCCTAAGCCCAAATGGTGGCGGTGAACCAACAGGTGCGTTAGCTGACGCAATTAATGTAAACTTCGGTTCTTTTGACGAATTCAAAGCTAAATTTACTGATAGTGCTATCAATAACTTTGGTTCAAGCTGGACTTGGTTAGTTAAAAACGCTGACGGTAGCCTTGAAATTGTAAACACTTCAAATGCAGCAACACCATTAACTGAAGAAGGTGTAACACCACTTCTAACAGTAGATTTGTGGGAACACGCATACTACATTGATTACCGTAACCTTCGCCCAAGCTACATGGCAGGTTTCTGGGCATTAGCAAACTGGGATTTTGCTTCAGCAAACTTCGCTTAATAGCTCGTTAAAACATATTTCAAAAATAAAAAACCAGAGTTTATTCTGGTTTTTTTTATCACTAATTTTTTAATATCCACCAAAGTTAACTATTTATTCAATAACATAGCCTCCTATCTTTTTTTCTATCGTTACAATTTATTTTGCTATTTTTTAACTGCTTTATAAATTTACAACTACGCTTATAAATAGAAATTGTAAAAAACACGGTCTAATTATTTATGTAGAGTTTGATAAGTAACGCATACGGTCGAATTATCAGCTCGGTCTGAACGATTTATCTTCTGGAGGCGGTTATGAGTATATTTCAGCATTACCAATCACGTTACGATGAAGCACAAGAAGAGTGCTATTCAATTCAAGACTTTCTAAGCTTATGCCAAAGCGACCAAACAGCGTACGCAAGTGCCGCACAACGTTTGCTCAACGCCATTGGCGAACCTGAAATGGTCGATACATCTTCCGAGCCTTGCCTAAGTCGAATTTTCTCTAATCGTGTTATTGCCCGCTATCCAGCTTTTAAAGAATTCTATGGTATGGAAGAAGCCATTGAACAAATTGTTGCTTACCTAACCCATGCCTCACAAGGGTTAGAGGAACAAAAACAAATTTTATATTTACTTGGCCCTGTTGGTGGTGGTAAATCGTCATTGGCTGAAAAGCTCAAAGCGTTAATGCAGCAAGAGCCAATTTACGTATTAAGTGCCAATGGTGAGCGCAGCCCAGTAAATGATCACCCATTTTGCCTATTTGATGCCAGTTCTGACGGTAAAATTTTACAACAAGAATATAATATTCCTGAGCGTTACCTCAGTACTATCATGTCACCTTGGGCTGCAAAACGTTTGCATGAATTTAAAGGCGACATTGCTAAGTTTGACGTAATTAAAGTTTATCCATCGATTCTCGATCAAATCGCTATTGCGAAAACAGAGCCTGGAGATGATAACAATCAAGACATTTCAGCTTTAGTTGGTAAAGTTGATATTCGCCAACTAGAACATTTCGCCCAAAACGACCCTGATGCTTACAGCTATTCTGGTGCATTATGTCGAGCCAACCAAGGTTTGATGGAGTTTGTTGAAATGTTTAAGGCGCCAATTAAGGTCTTACACCCACTTTTAACCGCGACACAAGAGGGGAATTACAATCCAACAGAAGGCCTTTCTGCCCTGCCATTTAATGGTATTTTACTCGCTCACTCAAATGAATCTGAGTGGAAAACCTTTCGAAACAACAAAAATAATGAAGCATTTTTAGACCGAGTTTATATTGTTAAAGTGCCTTACTGTATGCGGGTTTCTGAAGAAGTTAAAATTTATCAAAAACTATTAGAAAACAGTGAATTAAATAACGCACAATGTGCACCTGACACCTTGGAAACCTTAGCGCAATTTTCGGTGTTATCACGGTTAAAAGATCCAGAAAATTCCAGCGTTTATTCCAAAATGCGTGTTTACGATGGTGAAAGTTTAAAAGACACAGATCCAAAAGCAAAATCGTATCAAGAATATCGTGATTATGCCGGAGTAGACGAAGGTATGTCGGGGCTTTCAACCCGTTTTGCTTTTAAAATTCTGTCCCGTGTTTTTAACTTTGACCACCTAGAAGTTGCAGCAAACCCAGTGCACTTATTTTATGTACTTGAGCAGCAAATTGAACGAGAACAACTGCCACAGGAATCAGCAGAACGCTATTTAGAGTTTATTAAAGGCTACTTATCACCACAATACATTGAATTTATTGGTAAAGAAATTCAAACCGCATACCTAGAGTCATATTCAGAATACGGACAAAACATTTTTGACCGTTATGTTACCTACGCAGATTTTTGGATCCAAGACCAAGAGTATCGCGACGCTGAAACAGGGCAACTATTTGATCGCGAAGCATTAAACAATGAGTTAGAAAAAATTGAAAAACCAGCAGGCATAAGTAACCCAAAAGATTTCAGAAACGAGATTGTCAACTTTGTACTGCGTGCTAAGGCCAATAACAACGGCAAAAACCCATTGTGGACTAGCTACGAAAAATTACGCACCGTTATTGAGAAAAAAATGTTCTCAAACACTGAAGATTTATTACCCGTTATTTCTTTCAATACCAAAACCTCAAATGACGATCAACAAAAACATGACGACTTTGTTGAACGGATGATGACTAAAGGTTACACCAAGAAGCAAGTCAGATTGCTTTCTGAGTGGTATTTACGGGTTAGAAAATCTTCTTAAGTTGTACTTAGTTACAGCCCTTGAACTAAGTTGGGAGCAATTATGGCAAACTTTATTGATAGGCGGTTAAACAGCAAAAATAAAAGCACTGTCAATCGACAGCGTTTTATAAGGCGCTATAAAAGCCAGATTAAGAAATCAGTTGCTGATGCGGTGAATAAGCGTGGTGTTACTGACGTAACCAGTGGCGAGAGCATTACAATTACTAAAAAGGATTTAAGTGAGCCAGTTTTTCATCAAGGTAATGGTGGAATTAAAGACCGAGTACATCCTGGTAATGATCAATTTAGTGCCGGCGACAGAATAGCGCGCCCGCCACAGCAACAAGGACAAGGTGGTGGCCCAGGCGATGCAAGTAACTCTGGTGACGGTAGTGATGACTTTGTTTTTTCTATATCTAAAGATGAGTATTTAAATTTACTTTTTGAAGATTTAGAGTTGCCAAATTTAGAGAAAAATCAATTAGATAAACTAATTGATTATAAAACCGTACGCGCTGGGTATTGTGCTGACGGAGTACCATCAAATATTGACATTGTTAAGTCTTTACAAGGCTCTATTGCCCGCAGAATTGCGATGACAGCAGACAAGCGCAGGCAGCTCAAAGAACTTGAAGCAGAGTTGACGCAACTTGAACAAGACCCGCATGACAATGTTCAGGCCAAAATAACTCTTAACAAAGCCATTAAAGACATTAAGGAAAAAATCAATAAAGTACCGTTTATTGACTCCTTTGACTTACGTTATCGCAATTATGCCAAGCAACCAGTACCAACTTCAAAAGCCGTGATGTTTTGCCTAATGGATGTTTCAGGTTCAATGGACCAAGCAACAAAAGATATCGCCAAACGCTTTTATATACTGCTATACCTCTTTTTAAGTCGTACTTATAAAACGATTGATGTGGTCTATATTCGCCATCATACCCAAGCCAAAGAAGTTGATGAGCATGAGTTTTTCTACTCACAAGAAACTGGCGGCACTATCGCTTCAAGTGCACTAGAGTTAATGATTAATATCATTGCTGATCGTTACAATGAACATGAATGGAATATATACGGCGCACAAGCATCAGACGGAGATAACTGGGCTGATGATTCACCTCACTGTCAGAACCTTATGCGCAATAAAATATTGCCTAAAACTCGATACTTTAGTTATATCGAAATAACACAGCGTGCCCATCAAAGCCTATGGCAGCAATATGCTCAACTTGCTGACGGTGATTCTTCATTTTCAATCGAACACATAAAATCGGTAGAAGATATCTATCCGGTATTTCGCTCATTATTTAAGAAAAAAATAGAACAAGCAGCCTAATAGCATTTCAGTAAGGGGGTTTTATGACGAAACGTAAACCACTTGACGACAACAGTGATTGGACATTTAAAAAGCTTGAGCAGTATCAGAGCGAAATTGCTCGCGTCGCTGAGCATTACCGCTTAGATACTTACATTAACCAAATAGAAGTGATCACCGCTGAACAAATGATGGATGCCTACGCTAGTGTCGGCATGCCTATCGGCTATAATCATTGGACTTTTGGGAAGAAATTTATTCAAACAGAGCAAACTTATAAGCGAGGTCAAATGGGACTAGCTTATGAAATTGTTATCAATTCAGATCCCTGTATTTCCTACCTGATGGAAGAAAATTCCATGGCAATGCAAGCGTTAGTCATGGCTCATGCTTGTTATGGACATAACTCTTTCTTTAAAGGTAATTATTTATTTAAATCATGGACTGACGCCAGCTCAATTATTGATTACTTATTATTTGCTAAAAAGTATATTGCTGACTGCGAGCACAAACATGGCATTGATGAAGTAGAAGCTTGCCTTGATGCCTGCCATGCACTGATGAACCACGGTGTTGACCGCTATAAACGTCCACAAAAAATATCCATGGAAGAAGAGTTAAAACGCCAAAAAGAACGTGAGTCATACTTACAGTCACAAGTGAATATGTTGTGGCGCACCATACCAGATAACGATAAATCGCATGATAAAGCGAAAGTAAGTTTTCCTTCTGAGCCGCAGGAAAATATTCTTTATTTTATCGAAAAAAATGCCCCATTACTAAAGCCTTGGCAGCGAGAGCTGGTGCGTATTGTTCGTAAAGTCTCACAATATTTCTATCCACAAAAACAGACACAAGTCATGAATGAAGGCTGGGCTTGTTTTTGGCATTACACTATTTTAAATCATTTATATGACGAAGGCTTAGTGACTGAAAAGTTCATGCTAGAGTTTTTACATAATCACACGAACGTAGTTGCACAGCCTGAATATAACAGCCCTTATTATTCGGGTATAAATCCTTATGCCCTTGGCTTTAACATGTTCATTGATATTAGAAGAATATGTGAGCACCCGACAGAGGAAGACAAAGCTTGGTTTCCCGAAATTGCCGGTAGTAATTGGCTTGATACCGTACACTTTGCAATGGAAAACTTTAAGGATGAAAGCTTTATTAGCCAGTTTTTATCACCTAAATTGATGCGAGATTTTAAACTATTTCATTTACACGATGACAATAGTAATAACTATATTGAAGTTGGTGCTATTCATAATGAAAGTGGTTACAAAAAAATTCGTATGCAGCTCTCAGAGCAATACAATTTGAGTAATTTAGAAGCAAATATTCAAATCACTAATGCTGACGTTACCGGTGACCGTTCATTAACTTTACGTTATATCCCTCATCAACAAGTCAATTTAGCTAATTCAAAAGATGAAGTACTAAAACATCTGTACTATCTATGGCAATTTGACGTGAAGCTTATTCAGGAAGACAGCCATGGTGTCGATGAAGTAATAGCCCAATGTCCAAAAGCTAAAATTCAGGTAGAAAAAAAGGCAACGGCGTAATCATATAAATATGATGCGTCTGTTGCCCTATTATTTTCTCAACAGCTAATTATTTTTGATCAAACGCTTGTTTTGGTTAGTAACTAAAGCATGTAAAAATAAAAAATAATTAGTTGGAGTAAACTACTCTGCTAATTCTTTTAGTACTTCGTCTTTTAACTCAAGCCACAGTTTGCCTGATTCAACACCGTATTTTCTGACTGCAAAAACCGATTCGTCAAATTGCCCGGCTTCTGCAAGCTCAATTAACTTTTTATAATACTCACGAGAAATTTCACGGCCACTTGGGTGCGCGAAATACAAACTACCTAAGCGTGAATATAAGCCTCTAAAGCCGTTTAATATTAACAAATAAATTGAATTACCTGATGCTACAACCAACTCTTTATTTAACTTGTAATCAAACTCAGCAAAGGCTTCGCCTGTATCTTCAACATCATTAATCGCAGTTAATAATTCAATAACTTTTTCTGGGTTATTCTTAATTGCACCACGAACATAAATAGCACTGATATTTGTTCTTGCAGACATTAAGTTATCAACTAAGTCTGGAATACCTTCCTGATCTAACTGTGCCAACGTTTCGAGAATATTTAGGCTTGATGTTTCCCAGAAATTATTAACTTTAGTTGGCTTACCATGTTTTATCGTCAACCAACCATCACGGGCTAATCGCTGTAAAACTTCTCGTAATGTTGTACGAGTAACACCAATAAGCTCTGATAACTCACGCTCAGCGGGTAATATTGTGCCGGGAGGAAAACCTCCATTCCAAATAGACTCGACAATATATTGCTCGGCAAATCCAGCTGGACTATGCGCTTTTATAACCATGGGGCTCCACATCACTTAGAGTTGACTGTAATTGAAACTGATTGTACCAGAACAAGCATTTCAAACAAGCGCTATAAAATGCAGTTTTTTTTGGCGAGTGCCACTTAAGTTGAGAATTCGAGGCAGATCGAGAATTTTTTAAATCACATTTTAGAAATTAGTTACTTTTTACCAACAATTAAATAAATTTTGTCCTCAGAGTACCGCACACATTGAGAGCACCTTCACAATTAAGATATTGATTATGTTTAAATTTTAATACAAAAATAATCCCCTCCGCTCCTTTTTAAAAACAATTACTGGGATTATATGCAGACTGTAATTAATCACACATATCGAAATAGAAGATAATTAATCACATGTGTGGTTTTCAGTTTAAAAATTAAAAAATCCGGCATGGTTAAACTTTCAATATAGATTTATTTTCAAAAGTATGGACTTCATCCATGTAGTTTTTGATAAAGCACTAAAACTCTCTTACAAAGAAGTATGTGCTTAACTAGGGGAAATTTATTGTTGGCTAAAATGTCGAACGGAGTGAAAACAGCCAACTGTAAATTTTCCCTCTTGAGAGCCTTGTTAGGCATTTTTTAAATTTATACTGATTTCTTTTGCAAAGTTTTCCATGGCATCAACAATTTCGAACAAGTAACTCTGTTTTACATTGAGGTGAACCCTTGCAAATTTTTCAGATTCTAGATGTTCACTATTAGCTACAATTTGGAAATGTTTTTTGTGAAGTTCTTCATCTAGATGCCCAGCATTATGCGCAACTATATTTCTCAGATCTCGAGCTTCAATGATTCGTTGCCAAAACTTCGTTCCCGTAGGTACTTTTACAAGCGCAACTTTTGTTAAATATTTTTTAGCGCGTTCAATTCCTCCTCCATCATAATCTTTCAATTTACAACAAAGGCCTTTTTCCAAGTACAAGCTATGGCAGAACTGATTCAAGTAATCTTCGAAGAGAGATACTAACATTACCAAATAGGACTGTTTCTGGTATTGAGGAAATATATAATCAAAATGGGCACTAAGATCATTACGGTATTTGTATCTATCCCAACATGTTGCTTCGTCAGTTTCTAAATCAGACTCATTATATTTGATAGACTCTTCTTTCCAGTGACGCTCAGATAACTCGATGAAGACACGAATTTTATCTAAATCATATAAAAAGTATGGTGCAACCTGTTCTGATTTTTTCAAAACTCCTCCAAATTAGAAATAGCTGATGCCTAACGCCCTAATAACAGGCAAAAAATTGTTTTCTAAAATGTTGAGGAACGAAAACAGCAAACTGTTTTTTATCCTTGTTTAACAGCTTGTTAGGCTACTTTACATTGATTATCAAGTCTTCTGGTAAAGCATACAATAATGAGCGTTTTATTGAACCTTTAAAACCAACTCTTTTAGTAATCTCTTTTTTTATTATTTCAGCTTCATTAGCATCCAGACGAGGGTCTAACATTAACTGATCAATTACTTCATGAGCATCAAATTGATATCGAAATAGTTGTTCATTATATTTATTAACGTCATGTTCGAAATGAATTAACCTAACCTCATTTTCATGCTTGAAAGCAGGTCTTTTTACACATAATGAAGATGCTAAAGAGTATGTTCTAGTGCCAGCTTGTTCGCTAAAAACTTCAGACGCAAACACTTTCAATTGATAACTTGGCAAGTATTTAACTTTACCAATAAAACACTTTTCATCTCTCAGTCCTATATGAGACTGTAAAGCATATAAGCTATTAAATAACTTTCTTATTGTTGTTCTGACTCATACCGAGCGTTTATCTGAAGAGTAAATTCTCCACATAGCATCAGATGCCTTACTCCTTGTCCAACACTGCCCATAAAATCCATTTTGATGATTAAAGCCATATGTCTTACCATTTTTAAAACGCACTCTAGATTTTAAAATAAAGTTCTCAAAAGGGTCTTCCCACAAGCTAGGTTTGACTAAAACATTTTCTGTGTTTTCAAATAACTCATAAAGTCTCGATAAAGGCATAATTCTGTATATGTATTTATCTCGCTCAGAATCTAGAATATTGATAAAATTATGATTCATATACGCCTTGTAGCCTAACGCCCCACTAAGAGGCAAAAAATAGTTGGTTAAAATAAGCGACGCAGGAGCAAAAACCAACTGTTTTTTTGTCCTTTTGAGTGCCTTGTTAGGTGTACGGTGCCTCGTATTCCCATTTGTAAGAATTGCACTCCACAACAAATACATCATCGTAAGTCTTGATTATCAGTGTGATAATTCCATTTGATTTAACAAGGCCTACATCAAAATTAGATTTAGTTTCAATATCACTAAAATCTGAATCTTCCTGTATGTGCTCACTGTTAATTACACCACTAAGAGTAAGCTTGAAAGGTATCCATTTATCTTTAATCGTATGTTCTACAAGATTGCCGTTCAAATCACCTTCTAACGTTACAACACCAACATCTTGATTCCATGAGTAATCATCAAGGTGAATGCAACACCTTCCATTCAACAACAATCCATACCGGGTACTTACGGCTTTGGTCGCAATTTTCAAAAGTACACCTAACGCCTTACTAAGCGACGCAAAATTGTTGGCTAAAATTGAGAGGAACGAAGCTAGCCAACTGTTTAGCGTCCGTTTGAGTAACTTGTTAGCCATATTTAAAACTCCTTACTAAAATTGGGGAAGTTTAACTTTTGACTTAAGTTTTTAAATTGCAGTTCAGTATATGGACCTTCTGTTATTTCATCTGGATTAAGGTAAATATTATCCTTTTTCTTATCTATGTAAAAATAAGAAACTGAGTCTGAACCAGTAATTAATTGCTTTGCTACAACATAGTTTTCATTAGCACCAACGGCGATAATTTTGCTACCTACTCTGCCATGAAAAGAGCCTTTATCATCGATTTTAATACCTAATTTAATATCTCCATCGATATAATAAACCGCATAAGCACCATCCTCCCACATATTTGAATCACTCCAAATAAGTAAAAGCACGATAATTATTACGATGATAGATGATGCTAATTTCATATATGGCTAACGCCCAAATAACAGGCTAAAAATAGTGGGCTAAAATGGAGCGGAGCGAACAGCCCGCTGTTTTTAGTCCTTGTTGATTTGCTTGTTATGTGCACATTCATTGATTGCTGCAAACCCCATATCAATGTTAGCTACAATATAACCATATTCTTTTTTAGATATTTGCTCAGAGTTGAACTGTTGCTTGGCTAAATCATGAGTCCAAATTTTGCCACAAGCTGGTAATGGAATAGAAGTATCTATTTTTAACAGATATTCTTCTTTGATTACACCACCTTTTTTAACAATACTTTTAGCGCATAAACTAAGAGCATACTCAATAGCATATTCATCAACACTTGGTGCACCAACGAACTCGTATTCACAGCCAAGTTTTTCGCTACCTTCCGTATCAACATAGTAAAGTTGCCCTGATGTTGTACAAGCAGAACACATTAATATGGTAATGTATAAAGAGAAATGCCTAATGTTCAAGAGAGCTCCTTGTGCACATAACAGTGTATTAATGCGCTTCTCGAGTTAATACAAATTCAATCGTGAATTTCAGTACATTCAAGCACACATTTTTATTAATAATTTTAGTACGTTACCAGTATCCTTTTATCTATTCAATCTTTACCAAAACACGAGAAAGTGATCATTAAGATATCACCCCTCAATAAGGCATATTATAAACGTAATTAAAAATAAGCACTTAAAGAAAAGCCCACAACTGAAAATACAACTGTGAGCCCATAATAAAACAATTAAATATTTTAAAGCAAAGCTAAGAAGGCTTTTTAAAACGCAATACAAAACGGTCAGTTTTTCCACGCACTGCAGGATCAAAAACTACTTTGCTGTAATCATCATTGGGATTGCGTAAAAATGCTGCTTCACCATCTAATTCAAAGCCAGCTTCAGCCAATTCTTGTTTAACATATGCTTCATTTACCCGATGCAATTTTGGATTATGCTCTTTGGCATTCGTTTCCATATCAATCAAACCTAAAACACCACCAGGCTTTAATGCCTTTTTCAGTTGTGCCAATATTTTCATGCGTTTTTCTTTTGAAGCTGAAGAATAAAGGTCATGATAATTTAGTACTACCGTCACCACATCAACTTCATTAGTTAAATCAAATTCACCAAACTCTTTTTTGTAATGCATTACATTCGGTAATCTTTGGTCTACGAGTCTATTGTTAAATTCATTAGCAAAACGTCCATCAAACACCTCCAAAATAAACTTATTATTCTGCGCTATTACTTTGCCTTTATTACCAACTCGATGAGACAATACTTCGGTGTAATAACCGCCGCTAGAAAGCACTTCCAAAACTGTCATGCCTGGTTTAATACCAAAAAACTTCATCACTTTCTCGGGTTTTCGGCCAGCATCTCTATCACGATCTGCCTGTGCTCGGTGCTTCGACTCTAATGCATTGCTAAAGGAGTTTTCATTAGCATCATGACTTAACGCCATAGTGCTCGTAATAGCCGTCAATAATCCTAAACTTAAAATAGTATGCTTTATATTCATAATTGTTCTCCTAAGTTATTGTTTTGCTGTTTATTGGGTAATTCGGGTATGGGGGCTGTTGCATCAGTATGATTAAAGGTTCTTTTTCTAAATAAGTAGATAACGTAAAGTGCCGCAGAAAAATGACCAAGCATAAGCGCTTGAAACAAACTTGAGTCTGTTGAAATTGAATCTATTGAAAGAATCCCGCCAACAACGGCAAGAGGCAATAACAAAACTAAGCGATGCATAATGCCAATGGCACACGCCTGTAAAGGTTTACCTTCTGCGTTCAAACATGACTGATAAACAATAGCGAAACCAGCGCCAATATAACCTAAGGGTACCCATGTTAAATAAACCGCTAGTAGTTCAGCTACTTCACCTTCTGGGCAAATAAAATAAGACAACATATTGTTGTTTATCAACAGCACTATTGCTAGCAGTAGCTGCACAGTAGCCACAGCAATAAATGCAATATAATAAGCTTGTTTAACTCGCTTGAAATGACCCAACCAAAAGTTTGTGCCAATAATGCATGGCATCGTGGTTGTTAACATCATAGGTAACAACAGGAATATAGGCTCCATACGAAATATGAAAGCAAATGCAGCAACATATGAATAACTAATATTGGCGGCAATAATAGTGAGCAGTGCAATGCTTAACGGGGTAATAAGTTGTTGAAGTACAATGATAAAGCTATTTAATTTCAGTGAAAATATGGCGCGGCGCAATTCAGTTGGTGATGGCCACATTAAGTTCAGGTTTTTATGCAAAAATACAACGGATATAATCGCGAATAAAATATCAACACTGCTATGACTCAAGGCCAGTCCATTAAGCCCTGATAAATGAAAACTACTTTCTGGAGTTATTAAAAGTATGGCAATAATACTTTTCGTGAATAACCAGAACATCATTATACGACTTGCTAGCTTAGAGTTTCCTAACGCCCGAAAAATAGCATTAACTTGCCAAATTACTCCTAAAAAAATCCAACTAAAATATCGACTATCTAGATAGTTCATTTGACTATGAATTATCTCTATTTGTGGATCTCCAATATGCCCTGACGACCAAGAATGATTACCGAGTAAAGAAAGTATTTGCTCATTAGCAAAATAAAAAACAATGGAGAAAAGTATGATGAAAAAACTAGCTTGTAGCAGCGATATTACCACAGACTTTGCTAATTCATGGCTATGCAAGCAGGCATATTTTATCACTTTGTTGTTGGTGATAATGCTCATACCAATGGCAATCGCGGTTATTGCAGTGGTTATTGGCAGCGTAAAACCAAGCGCAGTTAATGCTTGTTCACCATTAAGTGCAAGCAAGCTTGACTCTAACAAGTCATATGCCAATAAAGCTAAAATAGCGCCAAACATTGGCCATGTTGAGTGCCAGATGACTTTAGCTATTTTCTCTTGCGTAAACCAGTTTTTAAGCTGTTGATCCATTAAGGGGTAATTCTTGTTATTGATGACCTCTAACAAGATACGTGAAGCGAGGGATATTATTCATTTGTGAATGTAACATTTCATGTTGTCGAATATTTGCCAAAGCACTAATTAACCTCATATTAATTAAAATATACGTTACTCTGTATTCTAGCCACGACGAATAACATTAATGATGGTTTATCGACTAAACGATAAAGAAATATATTTTAACAATATACCCAATATATTTTTCACTCCTTGCCGGAAAACGTAATTGTGATGCTAAAAAAAACGGGGATATAAAACATGTCCCTCAGCAATGATATTTAACTAAAGCCTTAGTATTATCTAAAGCTTTATCGATGAAATACCAACTAAATGGCATGAGAAACAAACGGCTATTACCCTTTCGCTAATAAATAATCCAACAGGCGAGCTGGCAGAATTCGTTTAAATATCGCAAAGAGTTTTGTTGGAGTAGTAATTCGATAGCGTAATTTTGGTCGTTTACTTTCTAATGCATGAATAAGTGCTCGAGTTACATCGAGCGGCTCTAGCGTGAAAGCAGCATTTGATTTTTCACTCGCTAAGCGCTCTATTTGCTGCTGATACTCTGTTTTATGGACGCTTGCCTCTACATCAATATTATCTTGAAAAGCAGCTAAAGCATTAGCACGAAATTGTGTATTAATCGGTCCTGGTTGTAAAAGAACAACATCAATATTCGCCGATTTTAATTCTAACCGTAAGGTATCGGTCAACCCTTCTATGGCATATTTTGACGCATTGTAAGCGCCACGATAAGCCATTGAAACAAAACCTAAAACCGAGCTGCATTGAATAATACGCCCATGCCCTTGTTGTCTCATTACCGGAATAACTTGTTTGGTGAGCTCATGCCAACCAAAAACATTAGTCTCAAATTGTGCTTTAAGTGCTTCAGTCGATAAGTCTTCCAATGCCCCTGGTTGTCCGTATGCGCCATTATTAAATAAAAAGTCTAACTGGCCACCCGTTTGTTCAAGTACCTTTGCAAGCGTATCTTCAATACTTTCAGTTTTGGTAACATCAAGTAAATAAGCACTTAGCCCTTTTTCTTTTAGTATTACAACATCTTGCTCTTTTCGAGCAGTCGCAAATACCTGATATCCGCGAGCTGACAATGTTAGGGCTGCATGTAAGCCAATACCTGATGAGCAACCAGTAATTAATATAGTTTTGTTCGACATAAATAAGAGTGACAATTTAATAGTAGATAATCAGCAGCTTACTTGATTACTTGCAAAATTTGAATGAATAGCTGTGGATCATAGTAAGCAAAAGTAACTGAAAACGTGTCATTACATTCTTTCATCTTTTGGCGAGTCCATTACCACGTGAGTTGTGATGGTTCTAACTTGTGGAATGGCGCCAAGTACATTGGCATGAAAGGCTTTAAAAGATTTAATATCTTTGGTTTCAATACGCAATAAATACTCAAACGCGCCAGTCATGTTGTGGCATTCTTTTACTTCATCAGCAATATTAATCGCCTTTTCGAATGCTTGCTGCGACTCAGTAGAATGCTCTCCTAGGCCGATACTTATGTAGGCAATAAAGTTAATACCTAGCAAGTCTGCATCTAAAACAGCACGGTAGCCTTTGATCAAGCCACTACTTTCTAATTCTTGCACGCGACGTAAACATGCAGATGGCGACAAGCCTATCTTTTCTGCCAACTCTGAATTGGCAATTCGGCCATTAATTTTAAGTTCACGCAATATTTCACGGTTATATCTATCTAACTTAGTCATTTATTGTCCATTTATATTTATTATACCAACAACTTGCACGGTTCTTGTGTAGAAATCAATTTATACTTGTTCAACACTCACTGCAAGAAAGGATGACTTTGATGAACGCTGAAATACTAACTGCCTTAGCCATTTTCGCTTTTGTATCATCTATAACACCTGGCCCCAACAACTTGATGTTAATGAACTCTGGCGCAAATTATGGCTTTAAACGAACTTTGCCACACGCATTAGGTGTCGGAATAGGTTTTACAGTGATGGTGGCGTTAGTAGGTTTAGGTATTATGCAGTTATTTGATATTTTCCCAATAAGTTATCAAATATTAAAAGTACTAAGCATTGTTTATCTGCTGTATTTGGCTGGTAAAATAGCCATGTCTAATTCATCAATTGAAACAGACAACAGCAACGCTAAACCTTTTACTTTTATGCAAGCCGCCATGTTTCAATGGGTGAACCCTAAAGCATGGACTATGGCGCTAACTGCTATTAGTGTTTACGCGCCAACAAAAAGCTTAGGTGCGGTACTGTTTGTATCATTAGTCTTTGGTTTAGTTAACTTTCCTTGCATCAGTGGTTGGGTAGTTCTTGGGCAAAAAATGCAAGTTTTTCTCACCAATAAAAAACGCTTAAGAGTATTCAATGGTTCGATGGCTGCTTTACTGGTGCTATCCTTATACCCTGTTCTTTTGGACTAAAGCTACAAATTAAAAACAAAAAGGTGGCTATTGCCACCTTTCCATTTCAAATATTTGCAAGAAAACTCAACATACGTTATCACTGTTCTTTCTATTGAGATTAACTGGTTTCGCCTTCATTATTTTTAGAACGAATAACTACAGTACCTGCCATTTTGTCATGCCAGCCCTGCTTTTTAGCATCCCAAGCAATCCAGAAAAAGCCTAAACCTAACGGTATTAATGAAACATAGTAACCAATATAGCGAATAACTGATTGCTTAACGCTTGGTTTATTACCTGTTTTTGCATCAACAATTTTCGCCAATAAAGCTATTTTACCTGGCGTAGCTGATTTATAAATCCAGAACAAAATTGTTGCAATCAATGGAAAAAGGTAGCTAATAACAAAATCAAGCACACCAGAAACCGATTCACCGCCATAGAAGTATTCACCACCATAAATTAGAAACAAAATAGGGAAAGTGATCATAATTAATATTATAGAATCTATGATGCTAGCACCAAATCTAGTCCAAAAACCAACATACTGAAATGCTTCAACATTTTCTTCTACATCACTATTACTCACATTGTTCTCCGATAATAAAATTTGGTTAGGCTTTAAGTTTGTTATCATTTAAAAGCAACTAATAATCCTAGCATTTACTGACATAAGCCTAACTAGCCTAGATCAATATTTTAGCGGGATTAACACCAAGCCAATAAGCCTAACCGTTACAAATATCATCTAAGTAATGTGTTGAGCTTACGTACTTTTTTCTGGTTCTTTTTTTCCCACATTACTAACTACTTTGGCTTGCCAATATCCTTGTGAGCCTAATTTCTTCCATGCCCATTTCATCCAATTTAAGCCTGAAAAACTTAGCCAAATCACCCAAGCCAACATTAGGCCTTTATAAAACAGAATAGGAATACTGATAACGGAAATTTCCGGTAACAGACCCTCAGACTTATCAGCAAACCACTGTAAATAGTTACCATATGAATTGTTGCCTGTTATGCCCATATCAGGAGAGCTTAACAAGCTAGTTGGTATAGCCGCTAATAATGAAAGTAGTGTAATTATCGACAGGCCATAAAGTAATAACTGTGAAAAATTAAAGGCATTACGGTTAAGCGTTTTAGGTCGATAAGTACTCGCGGTTAATGACGCAAACCACACCGCCACTAACATTAATATGCCCCAATTATTTAAACTTAAACCAAAACCTAAGGCAATCCAGCTTATTGTGCTTAAAGGTGAAAATGGAACTCTAGCGATTAAAACCGCTAATAAAATAAACGCCAGTAATTCACCCCAGTACAATACCGCAGGCCCAAGCACAGGGCCATCAGCCCATAACACCCAACGCTGTCGAGTTAAATTAATCACACTGGTAATATTACTAATTGGCGCATTCAAGTTAATTGCAGGTGCCGTGAGTGCCAGTTGGTCTGAAATATTTGCTCGCATTAATATACTAATATTATGCTTGCCTGGTAAAATTGGCACCGCTAATTTGCCTTGCTCTAACTGCAAATTTATCAACTTATTATCAGTTTGAATTTCTTTTAGCTGATAATTTTCTGGCAAATCAATAATGTGCTCGCCACCTCTAGTACTGCGATAATCAAATGACAAACTCAATGTTGAAGTACGAGTTCCTTGCTCAATTTCATATTTAACTCGGTCAATAGCTAAAACATCGCCTTTAACTGCGTTTGGCCTGTTGGTGGCAATCGTTAATGTTTCACCTGGATACGGATAAAATAGGTAAGAATAATAATCATTGTTTTCTTGTTCACCTAAAATGATTGGCAAGCCGCTAATGTCAGCATGCCATGACGGGCTAACAATAACTTGCCACTGCTCAATTAAAGATAGATCTGCATCAGCGTGTAATGACAATACTTGTTGTCTATCTATCGTTGAGCGCCAAGTAAACTCATTGACACCTGCAGGCAAAGTAACTTCTACTTGACCGTTTTCCAATAGAATATCAGCACTTATTATATGTTCACCACTTAACGTAGGAATGCGGGTGTTTATTGAACCTGTGCTCGGCGCAATGCGTTCAATGGTGGTTTGTAGCGTCCAAACTTGATCGATAGAAAGCTCGCGCGTAACGTTAACAAAAGGCTGATAACTGTAACGTGTGGACGATAATTTATCGCTGCCTGTAGTAGCCTCATTATTTGCTGTTTGTTCTTTAATGATCGACAGAAACTCTAAAGTATTTCCGCTTAGGCTATTGGCTTGGCTACCAACTACTTCCCATGAACGGCTGGTATTTACATTGATATGTTGTGGAATGTCTTTAAACTCAAGCTGAAAAGCATCTACTGGCGCTATTTGTCCTAATAAGGTAAAAGTAGATATACCTTTTGAAACCGGAATATATATCCACGCTTTACGCTTTAACAAACTGTTCATTGGTTTACCGTTTAACAACAATTTTTCTGGTCGCCAAAACTCAGAACGAGGTAAAGCCACAGCAGTATCAGCATTAGCATGAACCGTTAAGGTCATTTCAAGTGCTTTTTCTTGACTGTCTACTGTCAATTGGTTGATCAAAGCACACGATGGTGCGCAATCGGGCGCTGCCAATACTCGTTGTTTTAATTCATCAAGTAATTGCTGTTGCGGAAATTCAGCCGCTTCGGTAGTTACTGAAACACCAGGAAATAACACAAACATAGCTAATGCAGCAGTTAACGCTTGCGCGCGAAAATCACTGACACGAAGTTTGATTAAATCTTTCAACATCAGTGCTAACCATATTAGTGCTAACAAAATGCCTAGCATTTTAATCAAACGATAGCTGGTTTTTGATAACACGATAACATCAAACATTTGGTTTTCTGCCACTGGGCTATGCCAATTAATTCGGTATGGATTCCACTGCCAATTAGGTATACCTGAACCCGCTTGAATAAGCGCATCAGTTTGATAACGCTCCATCAGTAAATCAGCTCTTTTAATTCTGCTACCAGTCATTACAATGCGTTCCACGTCTTCCATAGATGAATATGCTTGTTTTTTTGTTTTTGATTGCGCTATTTCTGAAACAATATTCATGTCCATTTGGCTGCGTCTATCAAAATTTTCAACGGCTGAAACATGGGCTTCTAACTGCGGGTGAATCACCGTTCTTAACTGTACGGCACTAAAAAACAATATCGAACCAACAACAAGCGCAACACTAATAACCCAGTAACTATTAACAATAGATTTGAGAGAGCTAAACGGCTGGTGTTTTTTAATCGCAACAGCTAATAAAAAGTTACCAATAGCGATGATAGGTACGCCAGCTTCTTGATAAATCACAATAAGCATCAATGCAGTGACTATCCCTGCGGTAATACTGACTAATCGGCTAGCCATAAAGGCTGAGAGTAAAACAATAAAACTTGCCCAAATGTTCCAATTCCCCCACCAACTATTTGAAACACTGTCGGCACCAAATACCGCAAATAATTGATTTCCTGGTGGTAAGTTAAGCGTTAACGACACCCGTTCAAAATTACTTTGCCAACCACTAATAGCAATATTACTTTCGGCTGCAAAAACACCACGAGCATTTACATTAATACCGGGATATCGGTTTTCTAAACCTCGTTCATCTGTGGCCTGAGAAGTAATTAGCACCGAACCATCTTGGTCTTCAGCCGACTCCAGCATATAAGGTGAATTCATACTTAAACGCCAATCACTAATCATTGCCCCGGTGATATGGTCGCTAAAAGTGTAGTTCGCACTATCAAATGACAGCCATAAGGTTCTGTTTAAAGTTAGTTGGTTTTCAACATGAAGTGGTTTACCTCTATGTTGAATATCATAGTTAAGTACATCAGTTTCGCGCAATAAGTAGCTAGGTAGCTCATACCAAGCATTAGGCATTTCCGCTTGACTATTATCAACCATAGACGCACCACTTAACTTGCCAAGGCGTAAGCTTTCATCACCTTTAAATACCCAAATTTCGTCTTTTGGCCAAACATGTGATTGCTCTGGACGTTGCCACGTAAGTAAGGTTTGCTTGGCATAACCACGTACTAAGATTTGCCAAGACCCAGGTTTTAATTTTGCGTGTAATAAACCGTCAGCATCTAAAAATGCCGGCAACTGTGATTCAATGCCAATGAGCTCAACATCTTTTGGTAGCGCTTTACCCAGAATAACTTCACGCATCTTGCCCGAAACATTGAGGCTTAAATAGGTTTCGAACTTAATATAGCTACCATCAGTCACTCGTCGAGCAACAGAAATATCAATAGAGTCGCGCTGCTGTTGATTAGGCTCCAAATCCTGTAGCCATAAATCATTTCCTTCAATTTTAGGGAATGAAATAGCTTGATTATTAATAGTCATTTTTACAAAAGCATATTGCTGAGGAACTGAAATGCTTTCAGGGATTTTCGGCCAATTGAACTGACCGGTTATATTGTAACTGCCTTTAGTTAGTTCAATAACAGGTTTACCTTGATGTAAAACTACAGGTATTAGCTTTTGATTTACTTTAACTGACAAAGGCCAATTTTCTGAATTGCCTGGCAGCGGAATAATGCTATTCGCTAGCACTTGCCACGACTGCTGAAATACTGCAGATGTATTTTCAACCTCTAAATTCAAAGTGCTCGGCCAAGCACAAATATGATTTTGTGTTTTAGAAAAGTCTGAACGATTGATAAAAGGACAAGTATAGCTTTCATTACCTTCCATCACCCAAGGTAACCATGGGGCAAGTACTTTTGGCACACTTTTTTGTGTTAATTGAGAACTTTGTGCAGCTGCAATGTCTTGCGTGAAAAATAAAGTAGATAGCAGTAATAAAAAACCACTAATAAAACTTAAGTAAGTTTTAGCCATGCTCGTAACTCCTTGTAAAGGTTATGCCAATTAGACTAATGCTTTCTATCTAACTGATTTTATTAGTGTGCACTTAACCACACCATGAAAGCAAATTTTTAAGCAGTTAATCGTATACGGTACTTACTCTTTTAGTGTTGGCCGCATTATTCTCTTTTTAACCTTATTTTAAATAAAATTTCAGAGGTTCAGGTCAGCGAATGTCTCAATTGGATTAGGGCTATCCATCTAATAATGCCAAGCTTTTGCAATGTTCGCATACAATAAAGGCTTCTAAGGTAACTTAGAAGCCTTTATTTTCGTTCGTTTTATAAGCTTTTTTATAATGTACTTTCAAACAACTTATAAATTCTGCGGTACTCGTTTAACCATGAGCTTGGTTGTACAAAACCGTGTGGCTCTACTGGGTAGATAGCGGTTTCAAAGTCTTGTTTTTCCAACTCAATTAAACGTTGAACTAAACGCACTGTATCTTGGAAGAATACGTTGTCATCAACCATAGGTGCGTTAATTAATAATGGCTTTTCTAACCCTTCAGCAAAGTAGATTGGCGAACTACGTTCATAGGCAATTGCATCATCACCCGGCATATTTAAAATGTTAGAGGTATAACCATGATTGTAATATGCCCAATCAGATACTAAACGTAATGCCGAGCCTGATTGAAATAAGTCAGGGTCAGTAAACATCGACATTAGTGTTAAGAATCCACCATAAGACCCACCGTAAGTACCTACACGGTTGGCATCAACATTAGCATTTTCAACTAGCCAGTTAACACCATCACGCATATCTTGCACTTCAGGTTTGCCCATATGACGATAAATTGCGGTACGCCAGTCACGACCATAGCCTTTCGATGCACGGTAATCCATATCAATCACGACATAGCCTTGTTGAACTAACATGCTATGAAACATATATTCACGGAAGTAACCTGACCAACCTAAGTGTGAGTTTTGTAAATACCCTGCACCGTGGCTAAACATAACTGCTTTATTTTTATCGGTAGTTTGGTCGTAACCTTTTGGTAGGTAAACCTTTGAGTAAACAGGCTGTTCTTGATGAGATGACTCAATAGCAACAACATTTGGCGCAGCCCATGGCATTGCAAGAAATTCTTCAGATACGGTATGCGTTAAACGAATAGCCTCTGCGTTAGTCGCAATATCTTTAACATAAAGCTCTGGTGGCATGGTGATTTCAGAGTGTTCAACCAATAATTTCGACTCATCTGGGCTTAATGAATAATCATTCATACCACCTAAATCCGTTAATGCCGTCATTTTCGCTGAATTAACATCTACTTTGTAAATCTCGTAAATACCAGGGTGCTTTTTGTTGGCTTTAAAGTAAATGCTTTGCTCGTCAGCAGAAACGGTTAAGTCATTAACTTCATAGCTACCTGAGGTTAATGCTTTCGCTTTACCATTTAACGGCTTAACGTATAAGTGTGCATAGCCACTTTCTTCAGAAAGATAGTACAAGCTATCGGTGTTATCTAACCAACCTAGTTCGTTAAAAGTGTAGTTAATCCACGCATCATCGTGTAAACGGTGTTGTGACACTAAAGTTTTTTGTTCAAAATTAACGGTAGATATCCAACGGTCTTTGTTATCCCAAGCTTCAAGCATAATAGCAACTTGCTCGCCATTTTCTTGCCACTTAATAGGGTTCCACGCCTGAATAACATGAATATTACGAGGAGATTTTTCTGATTTATATTTTTTACCTTCACGGGCATAGTTTTCTGCACGTACACTGGCTAAAACGTCTTCATCAAAGCCAGGCAAAGTATCGTAACTTAACTGCGCTTTAGTACCCTGTGTTAAATCTAGCATGTACAACTGCTCAGAATACTGACGATTATTCGCCACACGAACACGTACTTTTTCTGCTTTCACATGTCCGTCATTAGCAATGTAATTCGGCATAATATCGCTGTCTACGCGAGCAGACTTTGCCGGAGCCACACTAACAATTAACTTATCGCCAGCAGGAGATAAGCTTGCATGTACAACACGATTACCTTTACCTAAATAAAAGTTAGTTTGCGTTACCGTGCTGTTTTTTACCCGCAATTGACGTTTTTGCTCAGCGCGTAAATCTTTATTGCGCTGTTGCAATGCAACATATTCAATTAGCTCGTTTTGTTCTTTGGCAATATAACTTGTTGGTGCAGCGTTTGATTTGCTGCCATCAGTCATCTCTAAATTAGCTAACTCAATAATTTTCTGGCTAGTCATATCATGCGCATAAAACACATTGCCTACTCGGTAAGCGACATTACCATTGGTTAGAAACATCACTGATGATTCAACCGCTGATGTATAAGTTAATTGCTGAACTTTTTGAGTCGCCAAGGTTTTAACAAAAACATTGCCTTCAAACGCATACGCTTCATGTGTGCCAGCACTATTTAAAACCGCATTGCTGTCAGCTACAACATGCATTTGCGCTAACTTAACTAAATCACCATTGCCCTGAGTGCTTAAATTCTTTTGTACTAAATCACGTAGCGGATTACCTTCACGTTTCTGCTTATAGAAAACGGTTTGGCTGTCATCGCCCCAATACCAAGACTCAGGTGAACGTCCCATCCAATCAGGGTTTGACATGATTTTTTCTAAAGTAATGGTTGTTGAGCTAGCAACACCTGCTGCAGGTGTTGCAGCAACTTCACTCGCAGCTGAAGCGTTATTTTCTAACGCGACCTTTTTTTGTTCTGTTGATGCACAAGCGACTAAAGAAATACTAATAGCAGCGGCAATTAATTGTAATTTCATAATTTATTTTTACTTGTAGTGAGTAACTTCTGTTAGTTATAAGGGTTAATAGCAACAAAATTATAAATCTCATTGCTAAAATTATCTAAACGGTTGAAAAATTGTTAATAAATCTTTAATAACATACAAATTTATTAATAATGTGCTTAATCACAATACTAGCGCCTATTTATACTAAGCTACGGGCCAATTTTCAATGTAAGTGTTGAGATTACAAGACCAATGCCTTGCTTTATACGATGAAATTCTGCTTTTAACTAAGTTAAAACCTTTTAAAAAATAAGCCTATTAGGGCTTAGCTTTTAACTCTGGTATAATCGCGCGCCGCTTAAATGTGATATTGATCATCAATACAATTTAAATGCGGATAAATGAGCCATAATAAAATGGCGTAATGTGTGTAAAGTCACAGTTTAGAATCTAATTTAGGTATGGTATGAATTTAGCGTCAACACAAAAAATAACTCCAAAACTATTCGACTACCCGAAATATTGGGCAGAATGCTATGGAACTGCGCCATTTTTACCTATGTCTCGAAAAGAGATGGATGTTCTAGGCTGGGATAGTTGCGATATTATACTCGTCACCGGCGATGCTTACGTTGACCACCCAAGCTTTGGTATGGCGATTATCGGCAGAATGCTTGAAGCCCAAGGTTTTCGTGTTGGCATTATTGCGCAACCAGATTGGAAATCCAAAGACGCCTTTATGCAGCTAGGTAAACCGAATCTATTTTTTGGTGTTACCGCGGGCAATATGGATTCAATGATCAACCGTTATACCGCCGAACGTCGTATGCGCCATGACGATGCCTACACACCTAATGATGAAGGTGGCAAACGCCCTGATCGCGCCGTAACCGCTTACACTCAAAAATGTAAAGAAGCCTATAAAGGCGTGCCGATTATTATTGGCGGTATTGAAGCCAGCTTGCGCCGAATTGCCCATTACGATTACTGGTCAGACAAAGTACGTCAATCAGTATTATTCGACTCAAAAGCTGACTTACTAGTTTACGGCAACGCCGAACGACCGCTAATAGAAATAGCCCATAGAATTGCCAACGGTGAAGAAGCTAAAAACATTACCGATGTGCGTGGTAGTGCATTTTTAACTAACCAAGTATTACCAAATTGGAAAGGCATTGATTCTCGTAGCATTGATAAGCCGGGGAAAATTGACCCTATCATCAGCCCTTACCAAGAAATTTCAACTAAAACCTGTTCAGACGAAGGTAAAGACGTTACTGGTGAAATAGCCAAAGATATCACTAAAACCGCCCAACCTATTCAGCTTGGCGAATACCGAGCAAAGAAATTGCAAAATGACAGCTGGGCAGACAAAAAGAAACCTTGGGAAACTACTTATATTAACTTGCCAACGTTCGAGCAAGTTCGAGATAACAAGGTACTTTATGCCCATGCTTCTCGTATTTTTCATCAAGAAGTAAACCCGACTTCTGCTAAGCCATTAGTACAAAAGCATGGTAGTAGAATGATTTGGTTAAATCCACCAGCTAAGCCCTTATCTGAAGCAGAAATGGATAGTGTCTTTGGTTTACCATACCAACGTGTACCGCACCCTTCATATGGCAAAGCTAAAATACCTGCCTACGACATGATTAAAACATCAATCAATATCATGCGTGGCTGTTTCGGTGGTTGTACCTTCTGTTCAATTACTGAGCATGAAGGTCGAATTATTCAAAGTCGCTCTGAAGATTCAATCATTGCAGAAATTGAAGACATTAAATTAAAAGTCCCCGGCTTTACTGGTGTCATTTCTGATCTTGGTGGCCCAACCGCCAACATGTATCAATTGAATTGTAAAAGTGAAAAAGCCGAAGCAACATGTCGTAAGCCATCATGTGTTTGGCCAACTATTTGTGGTCATTTAGACACCGATCACACGCCAACTATTAATTTATACCGCCGCGCGCGAAAAATTAAAGGTATTAAGAAAATTCTAATTGCGTCAGGCGTACGTTATGACTTAGCAATTCAAGACCCTGAATACGTTAAAGAATTAGCAACCCATCATGTCGGTGGTTATTTAAAAATAGCACCAGAGCATACCGAAGAAGGGCCATTAAATAATATGATGAAGCCCGGCATGGGTAGCTATGACAAGTTTAAAGAAATGTTTGATCATTACTCAAAACTTGCCGGTAAAAAACAGTACTTAATCCCATATTTCATTTCTGCTCATCCAGGCACTACTGATCTCGATATGATCAACTTAGCGCTATGGTTAAAGCGTAATGACTTTAAGCTCGATCAAGTGCAAAACTTTTACCCGTCGCCTTTAGCCAATGCGACAACGCTTTATCATACTGAAATAAACTCACTAAAAAATGTTAAAAAGAATAGTGATACCGTTGCCGTACCTAAAGGCACGATTCAACGTCGATTACACAAAGCCATTTTGCGTTACCACGATCCAGCGAACTGGCCAATGTTACGCCAAGCTTTCACTAAAATGGGCTTAGCAAGAAAATTGATTGGTTCAAAACCAGAGTGTTTAGTACCAAATGAAACCCGTGGAGAGTTAAACCAACAGCATTACAAAAACAATGGGAAAGGTAAGAATAACGCACAAGGTAATAAGACTTCACCAGGGCAAGAGAAACGTTTTGGCAAAAAGCCAGTAACCGCTAAAAAAGCTAAGCCGGGCGAGAAAGCGAAACAAGGCTTAACACGTTTTTCTGACAACCAATTTAATGATAGAAAACCTAAAAGCCCGCTTAAGAAAAAGCGTGGTAATAATCAGCGTTAACGGCAATCATATATTGAAAAAATATAGAAAAGCCTAGTGTCCTCACTAGGCTTTTTTCGTTTTTCATTTTTCATTTTTCGAAAAAATTAAGTCGTCTCTTGCCTTCAAAATCAAAATAGTTAAACACTTCTCTTTATAATTCGTTGAATTTATGGGACATTAATTTAATTAATTATTATTTATTAAACATCTAGCCTAGGTCTACGGTATATATCATGGAGGATCTCAGTGAATTTCCCAGAATTAGAAACGTCACGATTAACGCTGAATCAACTATCAAGTAATGATAGTGAAGCATTATTTAAAATATTTTCTGATAAAGAGGTCGTTAAATTCTACGACATAGAGGCTTATGACACCGAAGAACAATCACTGAAACTAATTGAGTTTTTCAACGCTCGTTTTATAGATGGCGTTGGTATTAGATGGGCTACACGTTTAAAGAGCACTAATCAATTAATCGGGACTTGCGGTTTTAACTCATGGAACCAAAAAATGAAGAATGCGGGTATAGGTTACGAGTTTTCTTCTCAACATTGGGGACAAGGTTACGCCACCGAAGCATTACATAAAGTCATTAATGCTGCATTTTCAAATCAGCTACCCTTTGGCGAACTTTATAGAATTCAAGGCGATACCATGCTTGGCAATAACGCATCTGAATCTGTGCTAATAAAGCTTGGTTTTAAAGAAGAAGGGATTCGTCGTGCTAGCGGTTATTGGAAAAACGAATTTCACGATTTAAAATGTTTTGGTTTACTAAAGCCAGATTTTGAGTAGTTTCCTAAAGAGTTAGCATTCAAATGTATTAATTTGACTTAAGTACAAACTCTTCAAACTTATTCACTATCGTTTCATGTCATTGTTCATGTATAATCGCGCGCATTATTTTTTATTATTAATGTTGCGAGTTTTATTCCATTTCAACTCGTTAACCACTCGCTACGGAACAGATATGTTAGCTGCAAACAATATTACCCAACAATTCGGTGCTAAGCCGTTATTTGAAAACATTTCACAAAAATTTGGTGGCGGTAACCGCTACGGTTTAATTGGTGCCAACGGTTGTGGTAAATCTACCTTCATGAAAATTTTAGGTGGCGATTTAGAGCAAACATCTGGCAACGTCAACTTAGACCCTAACGAGCGTATTGGTAAACTTCGTCAAGACCAATTCGGTTTTGAAGCATCAACGGTTATTGATACCGTGATCATGGGCCATACCGCATTATGGGCGATTAAAGAAGAACGTGATCGCATCTACGCTTTACCTGAAATGAGTGAAGAAGACGGTATGCGTGCCGGTGATTTAGAATCAGAATTCGCAGAAATGGACGGTTACAGTGCTGAAAGTCGCGCTGGCGAACTATTAATGGGCGTAGGTATTCCGGTTGACCAACATTACGGTTTAATGAGCGAAGTCGCTCCAGGTTGGAAACTACGTGTGTTATTGGCACAAGCGCTTTTTTCAAACCCTGATGTTTTATTATTAGATGAGCCTACCAACAACTTGGACATTCACACTATTCAATGGTTAGAAGAAACCTTGAACGAACGTGACTCAACCATGATCATCATCTCGCATGACCGTCACTTTTTAAACAGTGTTTGTACTCATATGGCTGATTTGGATTACGGTGAATTACGTGTATTCCCAGGCAACTATGACGAATACATGCTGGCTTCTACACAAGCTCGCGCTCAGTTAATGGCTGATAACGCAAAGAAGAAAGCACAAATTGGTGAATTACAAGCCTTTGTCGCTCGTTTCTCTGCCAACGCTTCAAAAGCAAAGCAAGCAACTTCTCGTGCTAAGCAAATTGATAAAATTCAATTAGCTGACGTTAAAGCATCAAGCCGTGTTAACCCGTTTATTCGTTTCGAGCAAGAAAAGAAATTATTCCGTAACGCCCTTGTGTTGGAAAACATGAGCAAAAGCTTTGATGATAACAAGGTACTAAACGACCTTAATATGATGATTGAAGTGGGCGAACATGTTGCTATTATCGGCGAAAACGGTATTGGTAAAACAACCTTTTTGCGCACTATTATGGGCGAATGTGATTATCAACCAACGACTGGTTTATATACTTGGTCTGAAAACGTTAACATTGGTTACTACGCGCAAGACCACGCGCATGAATTTGAAAACGACATGACCTTATTTGAGTGGATGAGCCAGTGGCGTCAACCTAGTGATGACGAGCAAGCTGTTCGAGGTTACTTAGGACGTTTATTGTTTTCTGCTGACGATATTAACAAATCTATCAAAGTACTTTCTGGTGGTGAACAAGGTCGTATGTTGTTCGGTAAAATCATGATGCAAAAACCTAATATTTTAGTTATGGATGAACCAACAAACCACATGGATATGGAATCTATTGAATCTTTAAACATGGCGATGGAGCAGTTTGAAGGCACTATTTTGTTCGTCAGCCATGATCGTGAGTTTGTATCAAGCTTAGCAACGCGTATTATCGAATTAAAAGCAGGCGGCTACACTGACTTTGCTGGTGGTTACGACGAATACTTAGCATCACAAGAATAAGCTTCGCTAACTTATCTCATTAAAATGGCATTATCACTTTTGCTAATGCCATTTTTATAGATAATGCCATTTTAGATTCGAACCTGTTCTTCCCTATTCTTAACTCTTTAAGGAAATAAAGTGCTTAGTTATCGCCACGCCTTTCATGCCGGAAATTTTGCCGATGTATTAAAACATTCTGTACTGACGCTAGTACTCGAATATATGACCCGTAAAGATAAGGGCTTCTATTACATCGACAGTCATTCTGGCGCTGGCATGTATCAACTTGAAGACGAATACGCGCAAAAAACCGGTGAATACAAAGACGGTATTGCTAAATTAATCGATAACGAAGATTTACCCGAAGCATTACAGCCGTATATCGATTTAGTAAAAGACATTAATCAAGCAGAGCAGAGTGATGAACTTGCGCTTTATCCGGGCTCTCCGGGCATTGCTCGACAATTCACCCGCCGTCAAGACAGTGCGCATTTATTTGAGTTGCACCCTGCTGACATTGAACACCTACAAGCGTATAGCCAACGTTGGAATAAATCTCACGTTAAGCAATCAGACGGATACCAAGGTGTTTTAGGCTTAGTACCACCACCAAGTCGACGTGGCGTGGTGTTAATTGACCCACCATACGAGCTTAAAGAAGACTACTTAAAAGCGGTTCGCACTATTGTTAACGCTTATAAAAAGTTCGCTACTGGCACTTATATTTTATGGTATCCAGTGGTAAAACGTGAACTGGTAGAACAAATGCAAGATGCTTTTACTAAAAGTGACGTGCGTAATTTATTGCAAGTAGAGTTCTGCCAAAAAGCCGATACCCAAGAGTATGGCATGACAGGCACTGGCTTGTTTATTGTTAACCCGCCATGGCAGTTAAACAGTCAATTAGCAGAAATATTACCGTATTTGAAAACAAAACTAGGTAGCGCCGATACCAGCTTTACCTTAAAGCAGCTCATTGCAGAGTAATATTAACGAGGTTAAATAAACGCTTTTACCTGCGCTAAAAAGCTTCTAGAAACTGGCACAAGTTGTTGATTAACAAGTTTAAGCAACAACTTTCGCCCTGTTTTTTCCTCGCTAACAATGGCCTCTTTAGCAACCCACCAAGATCTATGTGTTTGCACTCCTGGGTAGTCTTCTAAAAATTCTAAAGCATCTTTAAAGCGCATTAATAATAAATGATGGCCTTTATCGGTATGAACTTTCAAATAATGATCATCCATTTCTAAACACAATAACTGCCCTCGCTTTTCTAACGGCAACTTCTGCATAAATTCGTTAAACTTCTTATTGGTGGTTTCTTCACTACTTTCTTGCTGCTCAGCTAACTGTTTTTGTTGGTGTAATAATTGTTGTTTTTGCAGCTGGTAATGATTTTTAACGGTATGAATAAAAGAAATCAGCCCACCCATGATAAACGTTCTTAGCATCATTTGTGGCACTAAAGATAAGTAAGGTGCTGGAATATCAAAAAATAATATAACGAAAAATGGCACGACAAAGCTCATGATAACACTAGCAATTGCCGCTAAAAATACAATACGACACCAGTACTTTGAGAAAATAAGAGATGTCTGTTTTTGCAGATAATCATTGCCAAAATAGATAATAGGCGAATAAATAAAGTAGCCACTGAAACAAAGTACTAACCAGAAAAACCAACCATGTAACATACCAACATTGTCCATACCAAACGGCGTTAACAAAACTAAAACACTTGCTATCGCCACTATTAACACAGAATCTGCTTTAATCTTTTTTCTATCCCACTTTATAGTTTTATCTTTATTTTCAACGGGTAATTCACGATTCGTCAATGGTACATCGGCCTTTTTTGTTATTTATACGAAGAATTTGTGCTATTTCACGAACTCTTAATTTTCTTTTTAATTTTGCCATTTTATCCTCTTTCCCCATCGAAGCAATGATAACAATTTATTTAAACAACATTTAATTGGCAATAAAAAGGGAAAATAAAATGAATTCAACACAAACAACTATTTGTGCTATCGCAATGCTACTTATCACTCCGCTTGTATCGGCAAAAACACTTGAGTTTACGATTGAAGGAATTAAATCAAACAAGGGGAAAATATACGTACAGCTATTTAAGGGCGAAGAAAACTATCAAAATAATAACGCTTACCTTTCTAGTATTGCTATTGCTAAACAGGGACAAGTAACCATAACGTTTAACAACTTAGAAGTTGATGATTTAGGCAACGATGATTACGGTATTCGTTATTATCACGACGAAAACGACAACGCCAGTATGGAAACTAACTTATTTGGTATGCCACTAGAAGGTTATGGCTACTCAAATAACGCCAAAGCAAACTATGGCCCTGTTGGTTATTCGCACATAAAATTTCATATGACAAATGAAAGTCAAACCAACACCTCTACTATTGTTTATTAGGAGCTGCAATATGCAACGTCGTCAATTATTAAAAAGTCTTGCTGGTGTCGCTGGAATGAGCGCTAGTAGCTTAGTACTAGGCAGCCCTTTTGCTGAATTAGCACATGCGAGTGCAGGTATTGATGCTAGCAGTAAAACGGATTTACTGGTAAAGGCTAAGCAAGCGTTTAATAGCGCAATAAAAACGAACCCAACATTATTAGGTTTACAAAACACCAATGGCAACTTTCCACCGCAGGCATTGACGATTGAGGGAAAACTACCTAAGGATATTCAAGGGGTATTGTACCGCAATGGACCAGCAAAATTTGAACGCGGTGAGCAACGTTATTTACATCAATTTGAAGGTGATGGCATGGTTAACAGCTTTACCTTTGCAGAAAATAAAATCACTCATCAAGGCAAGTTTGTACAAACAACAAAATTTGTAGCAGAGCAGCAAAAAAATCAGTTTCTATATTCAGGGCCGCTCAGTCAGCTAGAAAATAGCCGTAATGTTTCACACGCTGATGCGGTTAACACAGCTAACATTAATGTTACCCCAGTTAATGATGAAGTTTGGGCCTTGTGGGAATCTGGCTCTGCCACGGCTCTTGACGCTAAAACACTCACAACTAAACGTCGAGTCAACTTAGGCGACAATAGCCAGTATGGCGACAAGCTTAAAGGCTTAGCATTTTCAGCCCACCCTAAAGTTGAGCCTAATGGTGATATTTGGAATTTTGGTTTGAGCTTATCAGGCCATGTTGCTTTGTATCAATTGTCTGCAAAGGGAATTGTTAAAAATGTAGGTATGATAAACGCTCGTTACCGTGGAAAAATGCTGCACGACTTTCTGATCACGCACAAACATATTTTACTTATATTGCCGTCGTTGAGCACAAAAGCTATCGGTGATCCTAGTGCTACCGGTCTATTTAATAGTATTCAATACGACAAAAACTTGCCTATGCAAGTATTGGTTATCGACAAACAGTCACTGACACTAAAGAGGCAATTTGAACTAGACGCAGGTTTCGCTTTTCACTTCGGCAATGCTTGGGAAGAAAACGACGGTACTATTCATTTTGACGCCAGCATCAATACTAATTTCGATGTTATCGACGAATTGTCTGAACTGATGTCAGGTAAACTGAGAAGCCTAGACAATTCGCCTAATACAGCATTATTTACCTTGCATGCTAATGGCACAACGAGTAAATCGATTATTGAAGGTGATAGTGAATTTCCTCGAGTTTATGATCACGTCGTCGGACAGCGAAATAAAAACCTTTATAGCCTTTCACATACCCAGAGTAATTACTGGCGTGATACTGTTTGTTGTCTCAATGTTGATAATGGTGAAAAAGATAACTTTGTTTACGGTGAAGACTTTATTGCTGAAGAGCATATTATTGTCTCTAGTAAAGCAGAAGAAGGCTCTGGCTATTTAGTTGGTATGGCGCTGCACATACCGAGTAAACGCAGCTGTTTGAACATATTTAACGCTAGCCAATTGAGTGCTGGGCCTGTTTGTCGAGCTTGGCTACCTTACCATTTGCCACTTGGCTTACACGGTAGTTTCAAGGCGGCTTAACTATTTTTACTCACTCATTTCCGTACGATATTGTTGAAATTTAGCTAAATCATCGTCTGGTGAATACCAGCTCACTTTACTTGCTAAATAAATATGCGCATCAGGGGTTACCGGCGGTTCAGTGTCAAAACAGGCTAAGGCCATTTCCACGGTTTTAGCTTGTTGATTAAACGTAGAGATAAACATTAAGCTTGAGCCACAATGCTGACAAAATTGTCGAACCGTGTCATTTTCCGCCTGGTAACTGCTGAGTTCACTTTCGCCCCTAAGCCAAGTTAAATGCTCAAGCTTTACTTCAACAAAGGTAGAAAACGCCGCGCCATGAAACTTCCGGCACATGCTACAATGACAATGTCCTACTAAGGGTTCAAATTCATTTACCGAAAATGCAATTTTGCCACACAAGCAACTACCTTGATGTGGCAATGCTGCATCGCTATTCGTTTGGCTCATACCTGCTCTCCCGAAAATATTTTATCAGCTATTATGATATTTTTAGCCACTGTTAGACATATCAATATAAACGCTAGTACCTTGACCTAATTTGCTTTTTACATGCATCTGCCAATGTTGTTTTTCACTTAATCGACGTACTATGTTCAGCCCTACACCCGATTTTTCCATGACATTGGTACTTGGCGATTTTTTTTGCTTTTCACTCATGCCATCGCCGGTATCACGTACAATAAGTTGCTGGTTTTCAAACAACACACTAACACTACCGTCATGGGTATGTTGCAAGGCATTTCTGATCAAATTGTCCAGCACTATCGCCAAATGCTGCTTTGAACTAACAATGTTAATATTTGAGTCAATATTATTCTGACATTTAACGTCTGCATGACGTTTAAGATAATCATGCTTAGCAAAACTTTGGCTGACGAGTTCATGTAAATTAAAGCGCTCTGTTGCAATCGCCTGCTCTTCTTCACGGCCAAGCAATAAAAAGGTTTCTATCAAGTGGGTCATATCTCTATTGGCGCGACTGACTCGCAAGAGAAACTTATTCAACCTACCTGACTGCCCTTCTGGTGTCGATAAAGCCAGTTCAATAGCAGCCCGACTACTAGCAACGGGGGTTCTAAGTTCATGGCTAACATCACGAGAAAAAGCTTTTTCCCTTTCAACAAAATCATGGGTGCGGCTAACAAAGGAGTCGATTCTTTTAGCGAGAAAACCAATTTCGTCATTAAAGTATTTTTCTTCACTTTTCAGATAATTTTGATGATCAACACCATCAACTGAGTTAGCTAAACGGGTTAATGGCGACACCACCATTTTTGCCAAAATAAACCCGATAGCCAATGCTAGCACCGTAATAAACACTAATATTTTTAGAAATAATTTCGCAATATAAGCTTCCGAGTGATTGTCATAGTTAATAAAATTACTGACATCAACCATATAGTAAAACTGCTTAGTCTCATTTTCGGGCAAGGCAGACTGTAAAACATGTAGCGTTTTATTGTCAGCACTAAACTCATACATGATATACCCTTGCTCGGTAGTAAATTTTGGCCCTGGCACACGAACGTCTTTAAAAGCGTTGACCTGGGTAAACTTAGCCCGTGTTTGTGTATCAACAAAATAATTAGCCGCAGCCGTTAACGCATGTTGCTCGTCACTAACAAAAACATTAGCTGTGATGACATGAGTCAACGTAGCGTTTTTTTCATATTCAGCAATTAATTGCTCAGCTTCTTGTGAAATGTACCAATTAAACAATTCATCAGAATTATATTTAACGCCATAAAATGTTACCCAGCCATAGCCGACAGTAACAATAATAGAAAAAATGACACAAGCGATAACAATACGAAAACGAATACTTTGTAGTAGTCTCATGAAATACTAAACCCTCGCCCTTTTACGGTTTTAATTAGCGTGCTGTTATACGGTTTATCAATTTTATTTCTCAGTTTATAAATATGACTACGCAGTGAATCGCTATCAGGCAGTTCGTCTCCCCAAACTAAGTGCTCTAGCTCTGGTCTTAACACCACTTCTGGTGATCGTTGCATTAAAATAACTAATAATTTGTAAGTATAAGGAGATAGTGTGATTTCATTGCCAGCTCTTATAACCGTTTCTGCTTTTGAATCAACAACCAGATCAGCAAGTGTTATTTTCTGACAAATACCAACATAGCGGTTGTAAATCGCTTCTATTCGCATCAACAATTCACTGAGATCAAAAGGTTTCACTAGATAATCATCAGCGCCAACAGCAAACCCTGCTTGTTTATCTTCTAGTGTGTGCCGGGCGGTTAAAAATAGCACAGGCGTATAGTCGTGATACTTTTCTCTTAATGTTTGGCACAAGGTTAAGCCATCCATTTTCGGCATAGCAATATCAAAAATATACATATCGTATTTATTGGCTAATGTTGCTTGCAACCCGGAATCACCATTACTGGCCAAGTCACAAATATGCTGCTGCATTTCTAAATAATCGACGATGCTCGCTGCCAAGTCAGTATTATCTTCAACCAATAAAATTCGCATAATTGCTCCGGCACAAAAGTTAATACTATTATAAACATATATTACGTGATCAGAACGTGAACTAAAGTCACGTTCTGTTCACATACTTAGTAGTAAAATACCTTTAAAATCTATAATAGCTGTCGCATAAAAGGAAAAAATAATGCGTGTAACTTCTTTTTTAATCATTTTTTTACTCTTGACCTGTTCGAGTCATTTAGCTTTGGCGCAAGTTGCTAACGTACAAGTTATCTATAGTAAACAAGAACAAAGTAACCTTGAAATAGAACTGACGGGCAATGTGGTCGCATTAAACGATGCGCTATTAACCAGCTTAGAGTCAGGTGTTGTTAAAACTATTTACGTTGACACCGGTGAGCGTGTAAACGCTGGACAAGTATTATTAGCACTTGATGACTCTTTAGCACAAATAGCGCTTACACAAACGAAAGCGGCACTGCAATCAGCTACCGTAACCCATCAAGAAAATGTTCGTCTTTATAATGAAATTACCAATTTAGCTAAAAACAAAGTGGTTGCCAAAACGTTACTGGCAGAACGAAAGTCTAATGTTGCCTATAGCCAATCTTTATTGGCACAAGCAAAAGCTGCACATGCCTTACAGCAAGAAACCGTTAATCGCCATATTTTAACCGCACCATTTTCAGGTATTATCGCGCAACGACATATCGATATTGGAGAATGGGTTAACCCACAAAATAGCGTGTTACAACTTGTCTCTGATGATGCTTTACGTATTTTTATAGAAATTCCTCAGCAATACTTTGCTCAAGTAAAAAACACTCAGGCAATAGAAACTATAGTTACCCCTGATAGCCAAGCACAACAGCCATTAAACTTAACACTTTCAACTTATACTGCGGTGTTAGATTCCGTCAGTCGAACCTTTCAAGCGCGTATCGATTTACCCGAAAACACACCGTTAATTTCAGGTATGTCTGCCAATGTGAAGGTGATATTGCCACAGGAAAATAATCAACAGGTTAGCCTGCCTAAAAAAGCCTTAAAGCGTCACCCTGATGGTAGCTATAGCGCCTACGCGGTTGAAAATAATAAAGTAAAACGTATCGGCGTGAAGCTTTTAGGCAGTAATTTTGACCAAGTTATTGTCCAAGGTATTGCCGATAACGTTGCCATTATCACCTCAGGTAATGAACTGCTAATTGACGGAAATCCTGTCACCATTAGCAACAATAAAGGAGCGAACTAGTGTTTAAAGCCGTTATCAGTAAAGGAACACTTGTTGCCGTTATTGTTTCCATTATCACTATTTTGGGCATTGTCGCTTCATTAAATATTCCAGTGCAAATGATCCCTAACCTTGAGGTGAGCACCATTACCGTTCGTACAGGTTGGGCTGGTGCAACCCCGCAAGATGTTGAAAAAGAAATACTAATAGAGCAAGAGCGTTATCTGCGCAGCCTGCCTAATTTAAAACGCATGACTTCCTATGCCGAAATGGGCAGTGCAACAATAGAGCTTGAATTTCCCTTTGGCGTTGAAGTGAACGATGCCATGATCAATGTTAATAATGCCTTGAGCCAAGTTTCCTCCTATCCAGAAAACGTTGACCAACCGAGATTAATTTCAAGTTCATTCTCTAGCAACGCCTTCATGTACTTCTCGTTAAAACCTGAAAAAGGTAATCCGCTAAATTTAGACATGGATTTAATTCGAGACTACGCTGAAGACTTTGTCCGTACCCGTATGGAAAGTGTACCGGGCGTTTCAGAGGTGCGTGTTGGTGGTGGTGCAGCAAGGCAAATTCAAATAAAAGTTGATCCTGCTCGCCTAGCCCAACGCGGCATAAGTATCACAAGTGTACGAAATGCTATTCGCAATCGTAATAAAGATGCTTCTGCTGGCGATATTGAAAGTGAAAAAGAACGCTTTTTAATTCGTGTTATTGGTCGCTTTACGACTATTGAAGAGTTAAAAAATGTCATCATTCAGCGTAACAATAACGTGAACATTCTTTTAAAAGACGTCGCAGAAGTTAATCTAGACCACTATGAAACCCGTAGCCTGTCATTTTTAGATGGCGAACGTACCATTAGTTTATCAGTGCGTCGTGAAAGTGGCTCAAACGTACTTGATATTAAAGAAAAAATGCTCGCTGTTGTGGAGCGTATTAATAATGACTTATTACAATATAACGGCCTTGAACTAAAGCTTGTTAGTGATGACGTAAAATACGTTAAAAGCTCATTAAGCAATGTTTGGTTCAATTTATTACTTGGTGCCATGCTAGCCACCATCGTCATGTATTACTTTTTACGCTCTAGTCGAGTGACATTAATTGGTGTATTGGGCATTCCTATTTGTACCATAGCGGCTTTTATCGGCTTAATGTTTTTCGATCGAACAATTAACGTCATCTCGCTAGCTGGCGTTGCCTTTGCCATCGGCATGACCGTTGATAACACCATTGTTGTGCTTGAAAGTATTATGCAAGCGAGAAAGCGCATCAAAAACAACATAGAAGCGGCTATTGTTGGCGTTAAAGATGTTTGGCCAGCGGTATTTGCTTCAACAGCGACCACCATTTTGGTGTTTGCGCCAATTCTTTTTGTTGAGCAAGAAGCCGGTCAACTTTATTCAGATATCGCCATTGCTATATCAGCGGCCATTATCGCGTCAATGTTAGTCGCCATTTTCGTGGTGCCAGTTACCATTGCTAATTTTTCTGGCCGAGACAACAAAAAACAAAAACCACAACTCCAGCTATCTAAAAAATGGCTACGCTTTGTTGAATTTTTTATTAGCAGCAAAACGCGCGCACGTAGCACAGTAGCGAGCATTTCTATTATCACCTTAGCGATTGCCTATTTTTTCATGCCTGCCGCTGAATATTTACCTGAAGGTGAAGAGCCCAAGGCATTTTCAATGATGATTGCGCCGCCAAGCTATAACTTAAGTGCAATGAAACTTATCGGTGAAGAGCTAAGAGTGTATTTTGATCAATACATTAACGTTGAAAATAGTGATTTTGCTGACGGTGCAACAGAAATGCCGCCACTTGCTTATTATTCAATGTCAGTATCGGCGGGAAGAATTTGGCTACTCAGCAGCCCTGTTGACGCGAATAACATTCAAGCGATGATGAACACGATCACCAAGAAATTTAGAAGTTATGAAAACATGCGCGCCTTTTCTTCTCGCGGCTCGATTATTTCTAGCAATGATGGTGGTACGCGTGCGGTTGCGGTTGATATTTCAGGGCCCAACTTAGTTGAGCTTTATCAAGCAGCCGAAGCGGTTTATCAACAAGCAAATATTTTATTTGATAAGCCACAGATAAACTCACAACCTCGCTCACTAAGCCTAAACCAACCGTTAATTGAGGTAAAACCACGCTGGCAACGTTTAGCGGAATTAGGCCTGAGCAATAACGAACTAAGCTACGCTATTTCGGCATTAAGTGATGGTGCCTATGTTGATGAATTTATTTTAGGTGATGATAAGGTTGATATTTTCATCTTCAGTAAAGCCGGAAACCAGCAAAATATTAAACAACTATCAAACTCGCCAATTACCACGCCAGCAGGACAAGTGATGCCATTAAGCGCGCTTGCGGATATGCAGGCAACCTACAGCAGTGATAGTTTACGCCGAGTGGATGGTAATAGAACCGTTTCGGTTTACATTATTCCGCCGAGAAAAGTTGCCCTAGAAAAAGCTGAAGAAATGGTACGTACTGAGCTGTTAACGCAACTAAGGCAGCAAGGAAAAATTGCCCAAGGTATTAACCTCACCATCAGTGGTGCTGCCGACCAACTTGAAGCCACCAAGGCATCATTGTCAGTAAACTTTATAATTTCAATTATATTAAGTTACTTAACGTTAGTGGCCATTTTCACCCATTGGCGCTATCCGCTATTTATTCTAACAACGATTCCACTAGGCATGGCGGGCGGACTCATCGGCCTCATTAGTGTTAATGGCATTAATGCAGCGCTGACAAGTGTTGGCTTGAGTGGCATACATCAACCATTAGATATGATCACTATGTTGGGCTTTTTGATCTTACTCGGCACCGTGGTTAATAACCCGATACTCATTGTTGATCAAACAAGAAAAAACATGCAGCAACAAGGCATCAGTGTTGTTAATGCCGTTAAATCTGCGGTAGAAAAACGTTTAATGCCAATTCTAATGTCTACCTCAACCACTGTTTTTGGTTTAGCGCCTTTAGTTTTAATCTCTGGTGACGGCACTGAATTGTACCGTGGAGTGGGTATTATCGTACTTTCTGGTTTGATATTCTCCACCTTACTCACCTTAACATTTTTGCCTGCTTTACTGGTCAGTGTGCTTAAACCAAAGACAACATAAACAACCGTATTTCAATGTGGCATGCAACATTGAGGACTATATGTTCTAGAGTGATTTAACAAACGGATCACTCTAAAACAACTTTCTACGGTAAATTACGTCGTCAATAAAGCGATTTAATTGATAGTATTTGATTACTTAGTCCACCTTCGTTTAAAGCTTATTCACAACTCCTGATTAATACTATTTCAATGCAGAGCATCTATATAAAGCTCGCTAACAAAATCTAAAAACGCTTTTACTTTCGGTATTTTCGCCCTATTACGCGGGTATAGCGCAAATATATCAATAGCTTCCATTCCCCAGTCAGGTAATACATTAACTAACTTCCCTGATGCAATCTCACTTTTGGCCATATAGTCAGGTAGAATCGCAATACCTAAACCATCAATTATCGATTGTTTTAAAATGGCAAAATCATCAACCAGCAACCTGGGTTGACAATTTAGTGTAAATTTTTCATTGTGAATTGAAAGAAGGCTTACCTTTAGCTTATTGGTTATTGCGTTCATGACAAGTAAATGGTGCTGGCTTAACGTATCTATCGTTTTCGGTTGCCCATGCTTTACAATGTAACTAGGACTAGCATAAAGCTTTCTAGTCGCTGTACCTAGCTTCTTTGCCATTAGCATTGAATCATCAAGCTTACCGATACGAATCACCACATCAAAACCTTCTTCGATGAAATCGACTCTTCGATTTACCAAATTTATTTGTACATTTAACTCTGGATATTGATGCATAAATGACGCTAAGGCAGGTTTTAGTATAAGTTGTCCGCTAGCAACTGAGGCCCCAACTTTCAGTCGGCCTTTATAACTATGAGTTAACTCATCAACTGAGGCAGTGGCTAAATCCAACTCTTCATGCACACGTTTACAATGCACTAAGTAGCGCTTTCCAGCTTCCGTTAAATGTTGTGAGCGAGTTGAACGTTCCAGTAGAGTTATATTCAACTGTGTTTCTAAGCGAGAAACCTTTCGGCTGACATTCGCCTTAGGTATACCTAGCCTTTGTGCAGCATGAGTAAAACTTCCAGATTCCACCACCGCTAGAAATACCATCATGTCATTTAAGTCATGTTCCATTCTTTACTCACTCATACCTGGCGTCATTTGAATAAATCATTGTTGTTAATATTGGAATTATCATAACAACAAAGTGATATATATCAAACAATGTCTACACACTACTATAGAAACTATCAACACACAGACAGCATTTACAGCGGAGCAACACATGCAAATACTCAGTAAGAATTCATTACCTTTAGGTGGTTTCGCCGGATTAACCGAGCACAGGTTAGTAATGGACCGTCGGCTATTTGGTAACCATAAATCTAGCAATACTTTCGATGGTATTGGTAACTTTGTATACCTTGCTGACGCTAGATTTAATCCACACGGTGAAACTCGCATGCATCCGCACAAAGAGATTGATGTCATTTCTATCATGATCCAAGGCCGCATTAGTCATGAAGGCTCATTAGAACATGGTCAAAGCTTAAATACCGGTGAAGCACAAGTGCAACGTGCGGGTGGCGAAGGCTTCTCACACAATGAAATTAACCCTGACAATACGAAAAACCGCATGCTACAGCTTTGGGTCTTGCCTGAAAAGTCAGGCCAACCAGCTGGCTACAAACATTATTCGTTAAAAGCTAACGGCAGCACCCGCATATACGGTGGCACCAATCAACAGGCCGATACCTTTAGCAGTAAAACTCGTATTGATGTCGTGCGTTTATCCGCCGGAGACAGCATTCGTTTTGACTACGAAACTTTGCTTTATATCAGTAAAGGAAAAGCAACAATATCAGATCAAAAAAGTACTTTTGATGCGGAAGATGGCGATTTAATCCGCAGCTACCAAACAGCAATTACCAGCACTGACGATAGTGAAATTATTGTTATCAGCGAGCAGTAATACAACACGCAATACAAAAAGCAATATTTAAAAAAAATTCAATATTTGGAGAATAAAATGAATAAATTCGCAGAAACTTTAACGGTGGATAACGCAGTACTGGCGATGATCGACCACCAAACTGGCCTACTTGTTAGTTGCCGAGATCAAGATCCTCATTTAATGACTGAAAATATTAAAGGCCTTTGTAATATGGCAAAAACTGTTGGTATGCCCACCATTACCACGGCAAGTATGCCTGACGGTCCTAATGGCCCAATTATGCCTGAAATCACTGAAATTCTAGGTAATACCATTATTGAACGCGCTGGCGAAATCAATGCGTGGAAAAGCCCTGAGTTTAAACAAGCGATAGAAGCAACGGGCCGTAAAAAAATCATCATGGCAGGCATAGTGACTGACGTATGCTTACTGTTCCCAGCCATTTCTGCTGTCGCTGAAGGATATGACGTTTACGCAGTGGTAGACGCTTCAGGCACATGGAACAAGTCAGTTGCTGATGCCGCTATACATCGTATGACACAAGCAGGTGTGAAAGTTGCAACTTGGGCCAGTGTGTTAGCGGAAGTAATGGATGACTGGCGCAGTGAAAAAGGCATGGAACTTGGTGGCGTTTTAGGTCAACACACCACTTATCACTGGGTTTATAACAGTTATTTACAAGCAAGCAAATAGTCGCTGCTTTCAAGGTAAGTTTTGCTCAGTACGATTTACTAAACATTAGTGCCAGCATGGTTTGTTTGGCACTTTACTTATTCGCTACAGACGGCATTACTTCAGCTTTTGCTATCAGAGAGAATTTCATGAAAACACCAAACAAACACCTTATCGCCCTTATCAACTATTGTGCTTTAGTGCCATTGGTTTATTTTATTCCTGAGCTAATCAATCCATTTTTACCTGCAAATAAATTGCTACAAGTATGCGTCGATGTCGCTATTATCGTGCCGATAATTTCTTATCTTGTTATGCCAATAGCAGTAAAGTATTTAAAATAGTGCCGGCTAATAATACAGTGCTTAAAATGAGGAATATTATAGCTGTTTAACCATAGTAAGCATTTCAGATTGAAAGCCTAAGTTTCGGTAAAAACCTTGTCCATTATCATTATTAGCAAAAACCTCTAAGTGTAATAAACGACAGCCTTGTTGCTTCGTCCAGCGTTCCGCCGCTTGCATTAATAATTTTCCAACGCCCCTACCTTGTGCAACCGGTGAAACTGCCAGTAATGTAACCATGGCACATGCTTCATTAGAAATTTCATCGTTATGCTCTTTTACATGAATAAAACCTAAAGATGTTTCATTGTCTTCTGCTATCAGTAACGTAAAAGGTACAGATGTATCATTTAAAACAGCATTGATGTATCCATCTTGCATGATTTGTACTACCTCTTCACTATGCCACGCTAACTTCGCGACTTCCGCTAAACGTGGTGAAAGCTCATAGAGAAACTGATAGTCTTTTTCTGAAGCCGTACGAATGTTAATTTTATTGTTCATATCTTCCCTATACTTTTACCCTAGCAATTCAAAACATATTCAAAAAGAATTGGCATATTACATCACGGTAAATTTCGAGCCCAACCTTCTTCGGGCACGACATTCACCAAACATTTTTTGCCACTTAATACCAAAAGGTGAACCCACGAGGAATAAGGAATAGTTGATACCGCATCAGACTCCCCTTCACACCATTTCCGAAGTGTTTTTGTTTTATCTTTACTGACAGTTCTAATACCTAACAACTTCGCGACATCTGTTTTCTTAAAACCAAGAAAAGCCATAGTATCAATAACTTCTACTACCTCAGCATTAGTCGGATCTCGATAGTTAGGATCATCAATATCACGATATGAGTCATGTCTTAACGTATTCATAAAATAAACAATACCCACATGACGTTTCATTTTACGAAAGCTCTCCATTACTTCTTGTTCATCTATATCGTTACTGTGATCCACAGCAGCTCTCCTAACATTCAAAACTATTGATGAGTGTCATCAAATTAATCACACCTAATGACCAGAAATCAGCTGTTTGTTGAAAACAGACAGCCCCTATCAATGCTTGATGGTGATTGGGCAATCGTATCAGCAAATTAGGCAATATTGTTTATTCTGTACAATTCATAACAATTTAAGGAGGGTTTTTAACTGTTTTCCCTCCAAATAAGAGGATAATACATTTTATCAAACACTGTAAGAGTTAGAATTATGAATAACGTAAAAACAATCATTCAAAAATTAACGTTAAATACCGCATCAGGTGTTGTATTAAGTGCCGTACTTAGTTTAGGAATGGCGTCTACCGCACACGCCGGCTTTGACGAAAAAGTTGCCGCTAGTTTTGCTGCAAAATATGAAGTTTGTTCAAAAAAATTGGCTGATAAAGGCATGCTAATTCGTGCGATCAAACTAAAAGCAAAAGCTGATGAAATTAGTCGTGATAAATTAGGCGGCGGTGGTTACATCAAAGCATTAGTAAAAGAAAAGAAAACAGCATGGTTAATCCCAATTAAAAAATGTAAAAAGTTTGCTGATAAGTTATAGCATTTGCTTGAAATATTACTGAAGCTTTTCTGTGAAATTAATGTTTAATAATTGAAGTGATTTTAGCGCTATGGCAACAATTAGAAGTTTGGCAAAAAAGGTATCTAGCTTAGTCTTAGATACAAACTTAACGACCATAGGAATGAAACTATTAAACTGGGTTATTGCCCCTATTATTATTTTCACCTTGCTTACTATGAGTTTTAGCGCATACCAAAAATATAAAAGACACTCCTATTGTGAAGAACGAGGAGTGTCACAATCACAATGTGACTACTTCATCGAATATGGAGATTAACACCTTCAATGTTATCGGGGCGCAATAGTTTGCGCTCACTTTAATAATAGTTACCAGCATAGTCCTCAACAAAAAATTTATCCCTATTCTCTTTTCTAATAAAATTTTTTTATAGTAATAGAACTTTTTTATCGCTGCAGCCTATCTTGCTTTTATAACTTAGATTTTTGTTATCCACATAACTGATCTTATTAACAAGGAAAGTCGATGAAAAACTTAGTTAATTTACCAACCATATTACTATTAACAACGACATTAATTTTGCTATTTCAAATTAGCATCTACAAAACACACCAAAACAACAGCCAACATTTACAAGCACAAGTTGATGACTTACAAACACGACTTACTATATCCAGCTCAACAAATAAAAAACTACAGCAACAACTAACAAAAATTGAAAAAAAGTTAGCGCCTAAGTACTATCATTTAGCGCAGAACAATTAGTATTTTCGGAGCATTGCCAACACCATGACAAAATTAGTCGCGAATGCCTTGCTACTCAGCAGCCTATTGATTAGCACTAACGTCAATGCAAATACCTGTTCTTCATTAACCCAATTAAATTGGCTTATTGGAGATTGGCAAACGGAAAAGTCCGCAAGTTTCGTAAATGAAATTTGGCAAAAAGTCAGTGATGATACATTTGAAGGCCAAGGAAAAACGAATAGCAGCAGCGAGTCACTAAGGTTAGTAAAAATGGCTGATGAAGTGTTCTACCTAGCTAAAGTTTCACATAATCCATTACCTGTCGCTTTTAAACTTAGCCATTGTAAAAATAAACAATTTGTTTTTGAAAATATGCAACATGACTTTCCAAACAAAATTGAGTACCGACAAATAAATAGTAATGTCTTACAAGTAATCGTAAGTGGCAAAGCAGAAAAATCATTTACAATTCAATTATATCGTGCGCAAAATAAAGACAACACTCATCAATAATAAGACCAAAGCACATGGCTATGAAAATAGAGTTAAATGAACAACATTTGGCTCCTGCATTATCATCCAAAAACATTTACCTTAGGCCGGCAACTAGAGCAGATTACCCTGTAATAAAAGTATATCGACAAGATCCCGAAAATTGCCGTTATATTCGCCCGCCTGAAAGTGATGAAGAAACAATGGAAATTGTTATGCAGCTTTCAAAACCGTGGAATCTAGCGTCAGGACATTGGAACGGCTTAGTTATTTGCTTACAAGAAGATGACACGCTTGTTGGTGAGGTAGTATTTCGTATAGAAGATTGGGAGCACCAACGTGCTGAAATTGGCTATCGCTTGAGTGAAAAAGCAGCCGGCCGAGGAATTTGTACGGAAGCGGCAAGTTTACTGATTGATTACATCATCAAAGAACTTGGCTTTTTCAAAATTGTTGCTAAATGCGATCCAAGAAACACTTCTTCGTATCGAGTTATGGAAAAACTAGGCTTTAAAAGAGAAGCTTTTTTTAAAGATCATTATCTTATGGGTGATGAATGGACAGATCAATATGACTACGGGTTATTAGCAAGTAATTGGCAGGAAGTTGGTAAGTAAAACCTAACAAATAAAAATAAAAACAAAGGAACACACTATGGACAAACTATTTTTAGGCATTAATAACCATGTTGTTTGTGTGAATAAAAAAGATGGTGCTGAGTTATGGAAGACTAAACTACGCAGCTCAACAATCACTAATGTTTACTATGAAGCCAACAACGTATTCGCATATTCTGGTGGACATTTATATTGTTTGAACGCCCAAGATGGCGAAATTATTTGGGAAAACCAACTTAAAGGACTAGGCTACGGTACTTGCATTATCGCTAGTGAACATCAAAACTCTACCGTTATTACCAGCCAAATTGCTACTCAACAAGCAAGTGCAGCAGCAAGCAGTGTTGCCGTTGCCGGTGTTGCAGCATCAAGCTCTTAACGTGTAATGATGTTCAAGTATGGCATTTAGAATGTTAAACCCAGCACAAAAAAATTAATCATTTATGGTTAAAATAATTTTGCCAATATTTTCATTGTTCATCATCACTTGGTGAACATTTTCAACTTCTTGCCACGAGCTCTGTTGATAAATAACAGGGCTTATTATCCCTTGTTCAAGTTGCTGATAAAAATCTGCTTTAAAAGCATTTACTAATTTATTTTTATATTCATCAGTGCGGTTTCTAAGCGTTGTTGCCGTTATATTGATGCGCTTTAACAGCATTTTAGCGACATCAATACTTTCAGCGTAACGTCCACCTAACATTGATAACATCACAATATGCCCGTCTAATGCGCAAACACTTATATTTTTATTTACATACGCCCCGGCAACTACATCAACAATAACGTCATAATTCTGCTTTTTCTCTTTCGAGTAACTAACAAAGTCAGCCAACTGATAATTTATGACTTCATCAGCGCCTAATGCCTTACAAGCCGATACTTTTTCGTCATTGCCAACCGTAACGGTGACGTGACAATGTAAGCTTTTTGCTAATTGAATAGCAGCACTACCGACACCGCTTGCACCTGCGTGAATTAATACCTTTGAATGTGGCTTTAAGTCAGCAATGAAAAATAAACACTGGTAGGCGGTTAAATAGGCTTCAGCAATGGCTGCGCCTTCAACGTAGGAAAAATTATGAGGTAATTTAAAAAGGTGTTCGGTTTTTACTTTTACATACTCTGCATATGCACCGCCAGGGACAATGGCAAAAACCTTATCATCGATAGCAAAAGCACCATTTAACCTTGATTCACTACCAATGGCAACAATATCCCCGCAAGCTTCAATACCAACAATTTCAGATTCTCCCGCGGGCGCTGGATACTTACCTTGCTTTTGCAAAATATCAGCTCGATTAACACCAATAGCTCGAACTTTGATCAAGCATTCATCACTGGAAATTTCAGGCAATTCCGTTTCACAAAAATACAGAGTTTGCTGTTCATTAATGGCTAAATACTGCAACTTACTTCCTAATGGAATAACTAAATTATGTAATATTTTGCCTTATCTAGCGTTTAATACCAATAGATCAGCACTCATTGCGGATGAATATTAAGTACAACCAAATAGCCCCTAACTAATAGCGAAAAAATGGTGCTCTTGCCAAGGTACTTTTTTCGCTTCAATATTGTCGACTTCAGCTTGCGGAGGACCATGTGCTAGCCATTCCAACATTTTGTCTATTTCATGCTTTTCACCACACATCAATACTTCTACATCACCGTCAGTTAAGTTACGTGCGTAACCACTTAAACCATGATCAATGGCAACCTGTTGACTAGAAGCCCTGAAATAAACTCCTTGTACTTTACCGCTTACATGCGCCATATAACTTACATTCATAATTTTTCACCTTACCTTTTGCTACTTACTATTATTATTTTTCGCTTAAATATCCTCATTTATCGCAGTAAATGAGAAATAGTTAACCTAGAACATTGCACGCGACTAATGCATTGACTAAACTCGCGCAATTATTATTGTTAATTATAAGTATAGGCATATGTCAGCAAGAATTTATTTAAAAGTTGCTCGTGAAAAATCATTACTGCGAAAACACCCGTGGATATTTTCTCAAGCCATCAACAAAATCAAAGGCAACCCTATGCTTGGTGATACTGTTGATGTCTTTGACAATAAGGGAAACTGGCTAGCTAAAGGCGCATACTCTCCAGAATCTCAAATCAGAGTTCGCGTTTGGACTTTTGAAATTGATGAAGAAATAGATGCTGATTTTTTTCGTAATAAATTGTTAAAGGCACAAGCTCGTCGTGATTGGTTTATCGAAAACGGTGGTTTAACTGGCTATCGTCTTATCGCGGGTGAATCTGATGGCTTACCTGGTATCACTATTGATAAGTATGACAATTTTGTTGTTTGCCAACTCCTGAGTGCTGGTGCAGATTTTCACCGTTATACCTTAGTCGAATGTCTAAAAGAGCTTTATCCAAGTTGTCATATTTATGAACGTTCAGACGTTGATGTTCGTAAGAAAGAAGGCTTAGAGCCTGTTACAGGTTGGTTAACTGAGCCCCAAGATTCAACAGAATGCGTTATTGAAGAACATGGTATTAAAATTCACGTTAATGTTGCTGAAGGCCATAAAACCGGCTTTTATTTAGATCAACGAGAATCAAGAGTTGCGGCAGGTAAATATGCCAAAGATAAAAGTGTATTAAACTGTTTTTCTTATACTGGTACTTTCTCATTACATTGTGCGGCCAATGGCGCAAAAGAAGTTATCAACGTTGATGTTTCAGAAAGTGCTTTAGATCTTGCCAAACAAAATGTCGAGCTTAATGGACTAACAGATAAAAACGTGTCATTTGTTAAAGCCGATGTTTTTAAATTATTACGCCAATACCGTGATGAAAAACGTACATTTGATATGATTATTCTTGATCCTCCTAAATTTGTTGAGTCTAAAGCTCAATTAACGGGGGCGTGCCGAGGCTACAAAGATATCAACATGTTAGCCATGCAATTGCTAAAACCTAACGGTACGTTGTTAACGTTTTCATGTTCTGGCTTAATGGAAGCAAGTTTATTCCAAAAAGTAGTGGCTGACGCGGCATTAGATGCAAAAAGAAAGGCTTATTTTGTCGATAGACTTCATCAAGCACCTGATCACCCCGTATCGTCAAACTACCCGGAAGGTTATTACCTTAAAGGATTAGTCTGCCAAGTAGAGTAACGAAAACGTATCCTAGCTAGCATCAAATATCGCTAGCTAGGTGTGTTAAAAAATAAAGACAACAAATATCAACAATAATCATAAAATTATTTAGACCTTATGAATTCACAAAACAACTCAAGAATATCAATATCAGCACTGAGTTGTTTGCTGCGCGCTTTTTTACTCTTTTCATGGCTATTAAGCTCGATATTCTCAATGGCTCACGCTCAAGAACACGCGGTTGTTGAAGAGCATGAATGTCAGCTATGTTTCATCAGTGAAAATTCATCTTCTGAAGCAAGTCACAATCGCTTAGCCATCGAATTTAATGACCAAACTAGCTTCAACATTAATGCTAACTCAATTTCCATTTTCTGTTTTACCTGCCTTTTTTTAAGTAATAGTGACCCACCGTTAAATTTTTAGGTTAAAAATTTAAGCTCACTTACATCGTATTCCCTCAATTAATTAAGTTTCATTGGGCTTAGTCGATGTCAAAAATTAATTATCTAGCTTCATTAAGTTTGTGTTCTGGTTTTGCTGATTAAAATAAATCAACACAAGTGCGCAAAACTTAATGAGGTTGGTATTACAGGTAATAAAAAATCATGATCAATACGATTATTCTCATCTTAGTCATTATCAGTTTTATAATGATCATTACTGAAGATTTAATTCATATAAACAAAGCTAAAACCACGCTATTTTTCGGCACATTGTGCTGGATATTAGCCTTCATATTCCCCATTAACAGCAATGACAGTATTCAAACTAATCATCAACTAAATGAAAATTTATTAGAAATAGCAACCTTATGGCTGTTTCTCATGTCAGCAATGACCTTTGTCGCCTACTTAAATAGTAAAGGTTTTATCTCCGCTTTAGTGCAACGCATTTTACCCAAAAGTATTTCAGAGCGGGGCTTAATGTTCGTTATCGCGATATTCGCGTTTGTATTCTCTTCTTTTGCCGACAATGTCACGGCAACATTGGTAGCAATTGCGGTGGTAATGAATTTGCAGCTCGAAGTAAAGAAGCGTTTAAAGTACGCGACGCTAATTGTTTTCTCGGTAAATAGTGGCGGTGTCTCGCTAATCACCGGTGATGTAACAACACTGATGATTTTCCTTGAAAACAAAGTCACCATATCGAATTTACTGATACTAATACTGCCTTCTTTTTTAGGCGTTTTAACTCTGGCGAGTTTATTGTCATTCGGGCTTTCGGGCAACGTTCAATTATCGCAAACACGACTTAAAATTGAAAAGCCCGACATCATTATCGCCATTATTTTTATGCTGACTATTTCTGGTACTTTACTGCTCAACGTATTCTTTCAAATACCGCCAGTACTGAGTTTCCTCTTTGGTTTATCAGTGATGTTTCTAGTCGCTAATATGTTACCTAAGAAGAAAAATGAAGATGTTCTACATTACATTCGAGAAGTTGAATACGACGCTTTATTATTCTTCCTAGGGGTATTGTTGCTTGTTGGTATTTTAAAAGAAATAGGCGTGTTAAGTGGCTTTACGGAGCTATATGAGTTCTTACCGGCAATACAAGTAAACTATATCGTCGGTTTTATGTCTTCAGTGATTGATAACGTGCCATTAACAGCAGCATTGTTAAAAGCAGATGTAGAGATGAAAGTAACAGAATGGCTAATGCTAACTTATGCTACCGGCGTTGGCGGCTCAATTTTAGTGATAGGTTCAGCTGCCGGTATTATTGCCATGAGTAAAATTAAAGAATTGAGTTTTATCAGTTATCTGCGCAATATTGGCTATCTAACTATTGCCTATACCGTTGGTTACATTGGGGTATATTTTGCTGCGAATTGGGCGCTGGCATAATGAATTTAGGCTTAGTGCTAATGCTAGTGCTTAGTGCTCGAATAAACAAATAGCTAAGCAAGTAGTTAAGCAAAGAATATCAAATCGAATATATTATTAGGCCCTGAAACAAAACATTGTTGCAGGGCCTCAATTTTTTCAAGTGACTTTAACTAGTCAATTTCAGTAATATTAACGCCGATTAAGTAGCAATCAGTACCTTCTTCCTTAACGCGAACCACTTTACCTTTAGCGTCTAAGGGCTGAACGGCATTATTAGCAGACTCAACACTAATACGCACAGCTGTATTAATTTCTAATGGATGTGGCATTTCAATCGCAATTCCCGTTGCACTTAAATCACGACAAGTCGCTGAAACTTTACTATTCGCTTCATCATCAATAATGGTCACGGTCACTTCACTGTTTAACATCATCCGATAAAAGTTACGCTTATCATCGTAATTAACCATTACTACTCCAATATATTTTTATAGCTTGTACTTTTATTTATACTCACCGTAACCATCACTGTCAAATCATAGTAGAAAATTTAGCTGTATTCTTTGAGGTAGTTCAATATTCGTTTAGTCGAAATAGGGAACGGTGTTTTTAAGTTTTGAGCAAAAAGTGACACTCGCAACTCTTCAATCATCCAATAACCTTGTACTAGTTCTTTACGCAAAGGTTGACCTTTAGGCTGCAGTGCAACAACCGCATCTAGCGCTTTTTGTACTTTTTCAACTTCTAACATTTTAAGGCGATCTTGATTCGGGTCAATTTGTAATTTTTCTAATCGACGCTCCATTGCCGTTAAGTATCGAGCAATATCATCTAAACGCTGGTAACCAGCTTTGGTGATAAAACCTTTAAACACCATAGCTTCCAATTGACTTTTAATATCACCATGCGATTGCACAACATTTAGCGACATTTTACCTTTCATTTTCTTGCGTACGTCATGAGCCAAACTCAACACGCGTTCAACTTTTATCGCCGCACTTAATACACAGTCAGCAATTTCAGCGCGTACATGCTCTTTACACGCTTCAAACTCTTGTTGCGCGCGCGGTAACTCGCCGTATTCATTTACTAAGAACTGACAACCGGCAACAATACAATCATCGAGTAAATCGTTAATTGAACCAAATGGATTGAAATACAAACCTAATTTCGACTTGTTAGGCAATTTCTGTTGTAGATATTTTACTGGCGACGGAATGCTCAATAAAATTAAGCGGCTGACACCATCTAACATCGCCTGCTCTGCTAAGCTTTCGTGCTCAAATAATTCAATCGCGACTGACTTATTCTTATCAACCAAAGCAGGAAATGCTTTTATGGTGATATTAGCAACTTTCTTTTCGTAACTTTTCGGTAAGTCTTTAAAGTCCCAGTTAGCAATATCACTACGTTCAATGCCTTTATCTGCAACCTTTTTAATTGACGCTTGCACACGACCTTGCAAACCATCTTTCAACTCGTCAAGGTTTCTACCTTGTTTTAGTAATTTGCCATTTTCATTTACAATTTTAAAATTCATTGATAAATGTGGTACTAGCTCAACACCTTGCCAAGCATCTTCAGGCATGCGAACACCTGTCATTCTCAGCAATTGCTTTTCAAGTGCAGCAGTTAACGTGCTACCTGTATTTGATATCGCCGCACAACACGCCTGAGCATAATTTGGTGCGGGTACAAAATTGCGTCTTAATGACTTAGGTAAACCTCTAATCAGTGCGGTGATCAGCTCAAGCCTTAAGGCAGGAATTAACCAATCAAAACCTGTGTTTTCTACTTGGTTTAATATGCCGACAGGTATCAAAACGCTAATACCATCGTCAACATCACCCGGACTAAAATGATAACTTAACGGCAAGGTTAAACTGCCCTGCTGCCACGTTTCAGGGTACTCGTTAGCAGAAAGCTTAACGGCAGTTTCTTTTAGTAAGAAAGCTTTGGTAAAGTTTAATAACTTGCCATCGCTCTGCTTTTGTTTTTTCCACCAGGCTAAAAAGCTGCGCTGACAAATAGCGCTTTCAGGTAACTTTTCGGTGTAAAAGTCGACTAGCTGTTGCTCTTCAATTAAGAAATCTTTACGTCGCGCTTTTTGCTCTAGCGCTTCAATTTCATCAACCAGTTGACGATTGTCTTTTAAGAACGCTTCTTTAATAGTGCTATCACCATTGACCAAAGCTTCTCGAATAAAAATTTCACGACAGGTATCAGGTTCAATTTTGTTAAAATTGACCTTACGCTTACCAACAATAATTAACCCGTAAAGCGTCACTTGTTCGAACGCCATTACAGCGCCCTGTTTCTTTTCCCAATGCGGCTCACTGTAGCTACGCTTAACTAAGTGCTCAGCTAATGGCTCAAGCCATAAAGGGTCAATTTTCGCCGCCATACGAGCAAACAAACGGCTGGTTTCAACCAGTTCAGCCGCCATTAGCCACTTAGGTGATTTTTTAGCTAACGCAGAGCCCGGGAAAATAATGAATTTGCTGCCACGTGCGCCTTTGTATTCTCGATTCTCATCTTGTTGACCTAAGTGGCTCAATAACCCCGATAATATCGCTTGGTGAACAATGTCTAAATTGCCGTTAACTGGATTTTTTTCAGCTTCTTCAGATAAATCTAGCTCGATACGACTCATCGGGATTTTTAATTCCCGCAATGAATGCGTTAATTGACTGTAGATATCTTGCCATTCTCGAAGTCGTACGTAGGATAAAAATTCTTTCTGACACAAACGACGAAACTGATTATTGGTTAACTGCTTTTGCTGCTCTTCAACGTAGCTCCACAACTTCAATAAACTGACAAAATCCGATTGTTTATTTTTGAAACGGCCATGTTTTTCATCGGCAGCTTGCTGTTTTTCATGCGGTCGTTCACGTGGGTCTTGAATACTTAAGGCACTAACAATAATGAATATTTGTTCAATACAGCCTAAGTCAGCCGCCGTTAAAATCATTTTCGCTAAACGCGGATCTATCGGGAATTTTGATAACGAACGACCAATCGGCGTTAACTTAACTTGGTTTGCGTTGGCGTCAATTGCCGCTAGCTCTTCAAGTAAGCGAACACCGTCATTTATATTGCGGTTATCTGGTGGCTGCACAAAAGGAAAGTCTGAAATTTCACCTAAATCTAACGACAACATTTGTAATATAACGGTCGCTAAATTGGTGCGTAGTATTTCTGGGTCGGTAAATTCTGGGCGGTTTAAGTAATCGTCTTCAGAATATAAGCGAATACAAACACCTGAAGATACACGGCCACAACGACCCGCACGTTGATTGGCACTGGCTTGTGAAATAGGCTCTATCGGCAAACGTTGTACTTTGGTGCGGTAACTATAACGCGATATTCTTGCAGTACCTGGGTCAATAACATATTTAATGCCCGGCACGGTTAAACTGGTTTCAGCAACGTTAGTCGCCAAAACAATATTACGGCCACTATGAGGCTTGAATATTAAATTTTGCTCAGCAACGGTTAAGCGCGAATACAAAGGTAAAACATTGGTATGACGTAGGTTTGCCTTTTCCAAAGCACGTGCGGTATCTCGAATTTCTCGTTCACCATTGAGAAACACCAAAATGTCGCCATCAGTTGTTGCACCGCTGCCATCCGAACTAAGCTCGTCTACCGCATTGAGAATGCCTGAAATAATATCAGCATCACCATTACTTTCATCGCTCATTTCATTCAGCGGGCGGTAACGCATTTCTACGGGGAAAGTTCGACCAGACACTTCAATAATCGGCGCTAGCTCACCGTTGGCACTAGCAAAATGTTTCGCAAACTTTTCAGGGTCAATGGTTGCAGAAGTAATAATGATTTTTAAGTCAGGACGCTTCGGCAATATTTGACGTAAGTAACCCAAAATAAAATCAATGTTTAAGCTACGTTCATGTGCCTCATCAATAATCAAGGTATCGTACTGACGCAAGAGCCTGTCTTTTTGCATTTCAGCAAGCAAAATACCATCAGTCATCAGCTTGATATAACTGTGTTCGCTCACTTGGTCGTTAAAACGCACCTTATAGCCAACAGCATTACCTAGTTTAGTATTAAGTTCATCGGCAATACGGTTTGCTACTGTTCTTGCTGCAATTCGACGTGGTTGTGTATGACCAATAATACCGTCAACACCACGACCAAGTTGTAAACATATTTTCGGAATTTGTGTAGTTTTACCTGAGCCAGTTTCACCGGCAATAATCACCACTTGATTTTCGGCGATGGCCTTAGCAATAACATCAACATTTTGAGAAACCGGCAGGCCTTCTGGGTAGCTCACCTTAGGTAAATTAGCGCGACGAACTTGCTTGTTCTCTATCGACTGTTCAATTGACACAGCAATTTGTTGTAGCGCTTTTTGCTGCTTGTCGGCATGAGTTATTTTTTTAACGCCCAATAAGCGTTTTCTTATCCGCGCTTTGTCCGACAGTTTAACTTGATGTAAACGGTCAAAAAGTGCTTTTACCGTGATATTTTCATTGGTTTTATTAGATTTTTTTTCAGTAGCAGCAGAATTAGCGGGGGTAACAGAAGACAAAACAGACTCAACACAAATAACAAAAAAACAGTTTAACAGGTAAACAATAGCAAATGAATACGTAACCCTTTCGGATGTAGTCTTTTGCTATTTTTTGTTGAACTAAAATATCAAGTTAAAGAATAAAGCGCTAACAGCTGTGGTTACTGATTAACGCAAAATCAACTAGCATTTATAGCCCGAGCGCAAATGTAAATCGATAGCGCGCAGTACATCATTACGAGAAATAGTGCCGAGTAAATTTTCATCATCATCAACAACGGGATATACCTTAGGCTTATTTTTCAGCATTTGCTGACCAAGCTCAATAACGCTGTCATACGGTTTTACCGTTAATACGTCTTTTCGCATTAAATCAGCAACATCAGCAATATGCTCGTTGTAGTAAATGGTTTCGATCATTTTAGCTAAAACGTCACTTTCTGATAAAAACCCCATTAACTGATTGTTTTTATCAATGACAGGACCACCGATTTGCTTGGTTTTTAAAAACCGTAAAGCTGCCTCTTCAACCACCATTTCAGGGGTGAAAGTTACAGGATAATGGTTCATATATTCTTTTACTTGTAATGATTCCATAGCGGATCCCTAAAAATTAAAATAAAATCTATACCCAAACTGCTTGTAGATACATATTCAAATAGTTTAGGTATACACTATTAACTGTAGACGCATTTGCAAATAAATCATCCATTTAGCTAATTTTTTCTAAACTTTTTTATTCCTACTACTCGTTCAAGGTGTAATTAATTCAATACCGCCAATAAGGCTGGTTGTGTACTGGTAGAAATTGACTTCTCAATACCTTTATAAGCATTAATAAAGTCTTTTCGTAAGTGTGACTTTAAGTGACCTTTAACATTTTTCATTGGTTCTTTTTTCAAAACACAAAATAGCGCTAAAGCATATAAGGTTTCAGGCTCAGTAAGCGCTGCTTGGCGATTCAAACTAGCATTATTACACGAACCACAGCCGCCTTTAAATTGATAAGCTGTATTAGCAAATATAACGCCAAAGCCCATAAAACAGGCAACCAAGTCAATCGCTTGCGGTAAATACTCTTTTCCACCCGGTGGTAATGCTTTATTTGAAACCACTAAAATACTGGCAAGCGCTTGGCTAATACCGGCAATTAAATCTTGTGGTTGATTCACTTGATTAGGCGTAAAACCTAACATCAAGGCGTCGTTTCCTGCGCTTAGTGCTACATCTGCATTATCACCACGAACCACGTCCCCTAAAGTTAAATCTTCAATAGCAGTCTGGCTTGCTGGCGTGCTTGATGTTATTTGTACTGGCCACTGCTGCATACCGGCATATTTTTTAGTGTTGGTGAACATAGCTTGCGCCATTTCATCAATACTACTAACACTACCCGGATAAAAATCATTAGTTGGTAGTACCAAACGCGCGTCATTTTTTAGCACATTAATATCAAAGTTTTCCACGGCCCAGGCAAAGGTATCGTGGATCCAGTTTTTAGTGTTTTCATCAATAATTGCTTTCGGGCTAAACAGGTTTGCCAACATAATTTCTACTACTTTTCATTTGATGAGCTTTATATTTATTTTTCAGCCAAATACGGCAGAAATATAAAAGTCATTTTGGTTAATTTCTGACGCTTACTTTAAAATTTTCAAAGTACAACGGTTAATTTTTTACATCTTGTGCCAATGCCCAATCCCACGCCTTGGTATTATATAAAGGCACAGTAGACAATGAATGATGATGGCTACCCGATGATTCCTTCGTTGAATAAGACAGGTAAATAAGGGTTTTATGTTCAGCATCGTAAATACGTCTGACTTTTAGGCTTTTAAATAAAATGCTTTTCGATTCTTTAAAAACCACTTCACCATTTTTTGAGCGATCAATTTGCGCCAAAGCTTGTGCTGATATTTCACCGGTTTGTCGACAGGCTATGCTCATGTCTGATGGATCAGAAAAGTCTAAATCAGCTTCAACATGACTAATGTGACAAGTTACGCCTGTGACAATAGGGTCTTGTTTCGCGTTAATCACCACATCTTTGGTGGTAAATAAACCTAAACTGACTTTACCAACATCATCTGAACAGCTCGTTAGTGCTATCGACATCAACATCGCCGCAGTAACTTTTAAATTACATGCTTTTACTAGCGTGTTTGATTTTTTTGCAGCAACGCCACTTTTCAAGTTTATATTTTTATTAATCATCTTTAAATATTCCAACAAATTCTTCGCCTGTTGACGACTTACTCGCGCGATACATGCCCGAGCTATTAAATGGCATGGTAATATTGCCAGCAGGATCAATGGCAATAATACCGCCTGAGCCACCTGCGGTAACTAATACATCATTAATAACAACATCAGCCGCCTTTTCAAGGCTAATACCCTGATATTGCATACGCGCACAAATATCTGCAGCAACATGATAACGAATAAAATATTCGCCGTGACCCGTAGCAGAAACAGCACAGCTGTCATTATTGGCGTAAGTGCCCGCACCAATAATTGGTGCATCACCAATACGTCCAAAACGTTTTGCGGTCATGCCGCCTGTGCTAGTTCCTGCGGTTAAGGTACCTGATTTATCAAGCGCTACGGCGCCAACAGTGCCATATTTGTATTCATTGCCCAGTGTTTGATGAGCTGCTTGAAAGTCTTTTAGTTCTTTTTCCTTTTCAGCCAACTTCTTTTTCGCTCGAAGTAATGACTGATATCGAGCATCTGTATCAAAATAGCTATTTTCAACACTGGTTAACCCTTGTTGTTTAGCAAAAGTATCAGCGCCCTCACCACTTAGCATGACATGAACTGACTTTTCCATCACCTTTTCAGCTAAAGCTATTGGGCTTTTAACGGTTTTCACGCCTGATACTGCACCGGCATTTAAGGTTTTACCATTCATAATCGAAGCGTCAAGCTCATGCTCGCCTTCAAAAGTATATACTGCGCCCTTTCCAGCATTAAATAACGGCGAATCTTCTAATATTTGAATAGCGGCAATGACTGCTGCCTGACTAGATTTACCTTTAGCCAATAAAGCATAACCTGCATCTCGTGCCTGTTTTAATTTAGTTTCATAGGCTAAGCGTTTTTCATCAGTCATTTTACTTTTATTTATTGTGCCCGCACCGCCGTGTATTGCGATAGCAAAAGGCTGCTCTTGATGAGCTTGCGCAGCGTTACCTAAAAATAATTGTGTGCTAACTAAAGTTAAAACACTGGATAAAAGTAGCTTTTTATTCATTATATTTCACCGTAGAAAATGATTGAAAATAAAGGTGTAGCGACAATGTGCGATAAATTCGCTTTATTTACAAGTATTCGCTTTAGGGTTAGCTGTTAGAAAGTAGACATCAATAACGACTTTCGCTAAGGTACTGGTCATACCAATAAATTAATGACTAAGCTATTTAGCCGCAAATGAACGCTATTTACCAACTAGTATCACAATCCAAGGACGCCCATGACCGAGCAACGAGTCAATGTAGAAATCATCGATAACATCGCCCACGTTAAGCTTAACCGTGCAGACAAGCTCAATGCTTTAGATATGGCAATGTTCCTTGCTATTCGTAGTGCTATCAAAGCATTACAAAAAAATCGTAGTATTCGTGCGGTAATCGTATCAGGTAATGGTGATGATTTTTGCTCAGGGTTAGATGTAAAATCAATCATGAAATCATCAAGCAGTATGGTAAAGCTTTTGTTTAAAGCCTTGCCTTGGCGCGCGAATTTGGCCCAAATAGTTTCCACCGGTTGGCGAGATATTCCCGCCCCCGTTATTTGCGCCATTCATGGTCGATGCTGGGGTGGTGGCTTACAAATAGCCCTAGGCGCTGATTTTAGATTTGCCACAGCTGACAGTTCATTATCTATTTTAGAAGGAAAATGGGGCCTTATTCCAGATATGGGTGGCACTATTGCCCTGCGTGATTTAATGCCGATTGACCAAGCCAAAAAATTGGCCATGACAGCAGAAGAATTTACCGGCCAACAAGCACTAGCACTAAACCTAGTAACAGAAATAACAGAAACACCACTGGCTGATGCGCAAGCGTTTGCCGAGTCATTACTGACAAAGTCACCTGACGCACTTGCCGCCAATAAAAAGCTATATAACAAAAGCTGGCAAGGTAGCAAAGGTTGGGCACTATTTCGCGAGTCTTACTACCAACTTAAAGTATTAATGGGTAAAAACGTGCACCGGAAAGTGTACAATCAAACCCATGATGCTGAACAACAAAAACCATTCTTACCACGTAAAAAATGGTAAGTTTATAGTTTTTCAGAATGAATTAAGTTAACAACTATAAATTGGGGTATTTAAGTAAAACATGGAAATAAAACGTGATGATTTAGCGGGTGGTGAAGTCATCAGCTTACTTGAAGAGCATTTAGCCGATATGTACGCAACATCGCCAGCAGAAAGCGTACATGCACTTGATATAGACGCCTTGAAGAGCCCAACCATAACCTTTTATAGCTGTTGGAAAAATGGTGAATTGCTAGGCTGTGCTGCTTTGCGGGAACTTGATGCAAACCATGTTGAACTTAAATCAATGCGAACAGCTACCAATGCTAGAAACCTTGGTGTCGCTTCAACCTTACTACAGCATCTTTTAACCGTCGCAACCGAGCGTTGTTATCAACAAATAAGCTTAGAAACTGGTTCGATGGATTTTTTCAAACCCGCAAGAGCACTTTATAAAAAGTTTGGTTTTGAATACTGTGGCCCGTTTGGTGACTACCAGCTAGATGCTAATAGTCGGTTTATGGCGCGAAATGTCTAGTAGCTCAAACTAGAGCAGACACTTTTAACTCAAAAAATCCAATCTAATCAGGCAGCCATTATAGCCAGCAATGCCACCGTTTATCATAAAACAGCTAATACTAACACTGTGTGCATAGCTGACATTAGCCACAAATCTATTCCTATATTGTCTAATAGATCATATTTATCATGTTGTGGAGAGTTCTCACTAATACTAGTAAACCGTTGAACACTTATCATCAAATGAAATTAAACGATTGAAATTTAAGGGTATTATGGTAGATTGATGCATACTCAAGCAGACGGACATTACTGAGGCGTCTACATAATAAGCTGTAGCTTTCTTTAATAATTTATCTCTAGGATTATCCATGAATCAAATAAGAAAAATAGTTCAAGCTAAAATAGACAATATAATTCAGCTTTCTGAAATCGCTGTTGACATAAAGCATGGAGGAACAATAGGGGAGCTACGCGAAAGTTATTTAATGGATTTTTTTAAGGACTTAATTCCGTCATCGGTATCATTGACCTCTGGATTCATAACTGATGCTGCAGGAACAATAAGTCCTCAACTAGATATTATAGTTACAAAAAAATCAGCATTACCTCTTATCGAAATGAAAGATGGACTTTCCGTTGTCCCTATTGAATCTGTTTTGCTCGTTGCCGAAGTTAAATCTACGCTGAGTACCAGCCATTTTTCTCAAATTGAGAAACAGAATGAAAGCATTACGTCTATGAAATTAACTGGAAATATGGGCAGTAAAGACTTTATTATACCAACTATTATCCTAGCTTATGATTCTGAAATCAATCAACAAACTCTAATAGAATGGATGAAATGTAATGGCAATACGACCGTATGTTGTACATTTAAAAATGATACGTTAGTTAAGGATAGAGATATATTAGTCTTCAAAAACATTGATTTTGACATTAAGCATCATGGAGTTTTAGCTTTTGTATCGACATTTTACAAAATGCTTGAGTACTTAAACGATGAGCGTGACTACAAACCAAATCTTGATGTATATCTGACAGGAAGACCCAAACTATAGCATAGAACTTAAAGCTAACAAGGAACTTAAACGGAATTAAAACAGTTGGTTTCGTTCGTGCATCACAGAGTATAATCAACTGTTTTAATCCACTTAGTGCGGCGTTATAAATCAAGGAACGTATAAATGAGAGTTCAGGTTAAAAACTTCTCTACACATCAAACGGCAAAAGTATTTGCAATATTAATGGCGGTTACTTCATTATTATTTATTATTCCCTTTAGTATTATTCCAATGCTTGCGCCAACTCAAACTGGCCCGGATGGCAACGCGGTTAATTTCGGTTCATTCAGTCTAATGTTTTTAATTATGCCACTATTTCAAGGGCTATTTGGGTACGTAATAATGAGGTTCGGCATGTGGCTCTACAATAAAATATCTCCTCGCATTGGCGGTATAGAATTTGAGTTAGAGGAAGTTGGTTTAGAACAAGACATTTAGACCTAAATAATAAGTCATAGAACAAGCGATTCAATGAGGAGAAAAAACAGTTGGTTTTTGCTCCTTCTTCACTTATTTTAGCCAACAATTTTCACCTATTAGCAAGGCGTTAGAAATTTAGTATGAAATCACCAGATCGAGATAAAATATCAAAAATGTCAGATTTACCAAATATTGGTAAAGCTATATCGGTTGATTTAGAGAGAATTGGATTAACTCATCCCAAACAACTCATTGGCAAAAATGCATATGAGTTATATCGACAAAATTGTTCGAAACTTGGTTGTAAACAAGATCACTGCATTATAGATGTTTTCTTGTCGGCAATATCTTATATGGAAGGTGGTGATTCGCTACCTTGGTGGCACTTCACAAAAGAAAGAAAACTTTATATGGAGTAGTATATTATTAACAAAGACTTCAAACGAAAAAAGTGTCAGTGCGTTGGTCATATTTTACAACCTAGTTAATTTGTATGGTTAAGTTACCGTCTTGTTCTACCTTACTCTTTTATTCATGCCACACCTATGGGCTATTTTTGGCATTCTCGATGTAAAAAGCTATATGTAAATTAAGAAACATTTTCATTAAATAAAAAACTATTTTTACAAGATTATAACTCCCCTGCCCTTAATAATAGACGCTCAATAGCTCACCACATTCAAACCTTTAACCCTAAAAGATTCATACCGTTGCACTCTTTTCGTTAACTTTTCTCAGTCAAAATCTCTTATTAAATTAACGGTAACAAACTCACACCTTACATTGCTACTTTAGCATTTCTCTATTTGATACTATTGTTATGTTACATCATAACATATATTATCTTGCACAAATTTAATCGCAAGAGATGAAACCGTGTATAACAAAAAAATGAAAATAGGAAAAACAGCGATTGCCACTGTGATTTCGAGTTTATTATCTTCACAATTATTTGCCCAAGATGATGCCTTGAGTGACATTGAAAAAATTGAAGTCATTAGTTACAAGCAAGCATATCGTGGCAATGTGCCCTTTAAAGATCTTCCACAAGCAGTGTCGGTTATATCAGCTCAAGAGCTTGATGCTATGGGCATTTCAAACTTCCAAACGGCACTAAGTTTAGACAGCAGCTTGTCGCGTCAAAACAATTTTGGTGGTCTTTGGGAAAGTTTTGCTATACGCGGCTTTTCTGGTGATGAAAACCTACCATCTGCTTATCTCATTAATGGCTTTAGCGCTGGACGTGGCTTTAGTGGTTTAAGAGATACCTCCAATATCGAGTCTATTGAGGTATTAAAAGGCCCTGCTTCTGCACTTTATGGCCGCGGTGAACCTGGCGGCACTGTAAATATCATCACTAAAAAACCTCAGTTTGAGCAACAAGGTTACCTAAAGTTTTCTGCGGGTGAATATGCCCACCAGCGTCTTGAAGGTGATTACACTAGTGGCATTACAGATGATATCGCATTTCGAATTAATGGTTCATACGAAGATTCAGAAAGCTTTAGAGGTAGCATTAAAAGTAAAAAAACGGCAATAACGCCTTCAATTTTTGTAAAACTAGGCGACGATACAAGCTTAACTTACGAGTTTGAATATGTTGATCAAGAAATACCATTTGATCGCGGTATTCCTGTGTTAATTGGCGTTAATATTGCGCCCGAAACATTTTTAGGCGAACCAAGTGATGGCCCTATGAAAGTTGAAGCTATGGGTCATCAACTTACATTGCAGCATCAAATAAATGCTGATTGGTTTTTGTCGTTGGGTGCTGGTTATCGAGACTCTTCTTTAGAAGGATATTCGTCGGAAATTGAATTATCACCGGGCAGACAGTTACTTTATGTTGACGGTGAAACCGTTAGCCGACAACGACGTTATCGTGATTATGATGCAAAGGACGCTTCATTGAGAGTTGAGCTTAACGGCTCGTTTGACGCGCTAGGTACAAAGCATAACGTATTAATTGGTGCAGACGGCTACGACTATGAATTGCATTCTATACAAGAAAGATGGCGTACGGCTTGGGGTAGCGGCGATACAACTTTTTCCGTAAATGCTTATAACCCGGTATATGGCCAAACAGCACCTGAAACATCGCCAACACAAGACAACCTTGAAGAGCAAAATGCTTTTGGGATTTATTTACAAGATCAAATGGCATTGAGTAAAAAAGTTAACCTGCTTATAGGTGTACGTTTTGATAAGTTTGAGCAAGATATTACTAATAACTTTAGCGGCAATACTGTTAGTCAATCTAAGTCTGAAGTAAATCCAAGAATTGGTATTTCATATCAAGTTGATGATGGAGTCACACTATATTCAAATTATGCTGAAGGTTTTCGACCAAACTCTGGCGCAGACGCTAATAGTAACGCATTTGAAGCTGAAAAAAGTGAGTCAATTGAAGCAGGTGTAAAATGGTCATTATTTGATGATGTATTAAGTGGCACAGTCGCATTATTTAAAACTGAAAAGTCTAATATATTAACCGCAGATCCTATCAATTCAGGTTTTTCTGTTGCATTGGGTAAAGCAGAAAGCTCAGGTATTGAGTTAGACTCTCGCTTTAACCTAACTGAAAACACGGTATTAGATATTGGCTATACCTACATTGATGCTCATACAGTAAACGATATGACCAACCCTGATTGGGGCGTGAGTATTGCTGCTAACAGCCAACTTATTAATGTGCCAAAACACACTCTGAATATGTCACTTATTCATTATGCAAAAGTAGCAGATACGCCACTACAATTGGGTGCTCACGTATTAAGTGTTAGTGACCGTTTAGGTGAAACTATTGACCCAGATTATGAACTGCCAAGCTACACCATTGTTAACCTGTTTGGCACATTAAATATTAATGACAACATAACACTGCAAGCTAATATCGAAAACTTATTTGATGAAGAGTACTTTGCCAATTCTTATTCTGCTTTGTGGACTATGCCTGGGCAGCCAAGAAGAATTAACGCAAGTATTAGCTACAACTTTTAAACAACCTTAGTGAACAGCGCTTCGAAAGAAGCGCTAAAAACAAATGACAAATATAAAACCTAGCCGAATTGCTTCTATCGATATTCTTAGAGGCTTCGTGATTTTACTCATGCTTGTTGACCATGTTCGAGAGCGCTTCTTCTTACATAAACAAGTGCTCGACCCGATGGATATTAATAATACTGAGCCAGAGCTATTTTTCATGCGCTTAAGCGCCCATTTATGTGCACCCATTTTCGTTTTTCTTACTGGGATATCTGCATGGTTATATGCTAACCCGAGTAGTGGCGTCAAGCGTTCAGCGCCAAGCTTTTTATTCAAACGTGGGCTGATTTTAATTCTACTCGAAGTTACCTTGATTAATTTTTCTTGGTTTGGCGTTTATAACACACTTTATTTGCAAGTAATTTGGGCAATTGGATTAAGCATGATTGCACTTGCGGCTGCGGTGCATTTGCCACGCCAATGGATAATTGCTATTGGATTAGCCATTGTTGTCGGCCATAACTTACTGTCACCTATTCAGTTTAATTCAGGTGAATTGGGTTACAGTGTATGGACGATATTACATGATCGCGGTTTTCTAATAAGTGACGCATGGCTGAATGTAAAAGTATCGTACCCAGTTTTACCGTGGATTGGCGTTATTATGCTTGGTTATGCGGCTGGACCATTGTTTTCTTCAAAAGTAAGTTCTGCGAAGCGTAAGTCAATGTTAATCAAAACGGGTTTTAGTTTAATAGCGTTATTGCTTATTTTACGAGGCTTTAACATTTATGGTGAAACACTTGAATGGACGCAACAAGCCACGGTATTAATGACCATAATGGCGTTTTTGAACTATACCAAGTACCCACCTTCATTAGACTTTCTATTATTTGCCATCAGCATAGGCGCGTTAACTTTAGCATGGTTAGAAACCGCTAAAGCAGGCTGGCTAAATAAAGTAAACATATTGGGCTCTGCGCCGATGTTTTTCTATATTTTACATCTTTACGCTTTGCTTGTTTGTTACTTTATTGCTTATCAAATTTGGGGGCCGAATACCTTTTATGGTAACCCTCAGCAAGGATACCTCGCTTTTAATCACGTTGGACAAGTTTGGCTATTCTCAGCTGGACTAATTTTGCTTTTATATTGGCCGAGTAAAAAGTTTACTGAGTTTAAACGCGCTACCAATATGCAGTGGGTAAAGTATTTTTAGCAGATGGAATATTAAAATTAGTAGAGCGCAAATCTGTTGAGTTTTTGAAATATATTCTTCAACAGATCAACCTAAGGTATTACTCAAGGTGGTTACTTGCGCTTTATAAATTAACCTTGAGCAGTTAGTTATATCAGGTTTGTTTGTTGAATGGAGTTAATACTTATTAACGCTACATTTATGAACACTTCTCGCATATACATTGTAATTCTAATTGTGAATTAACCAGCTTATAACCTGCGTTAGCGACTTCCTGTTCTAATTCATCAGCAATGCGTTTAGCGATGGCAATTTCTTTAACACTTTGGCATTTTCCACAAATAAGAAATTGTGGTATTTCATGAGTATGACTACAAGCAATATGTGAGCAAGCAACATACTTATTGGTTGAGCTGAGTTTATGTACTAATTGTTCAGTTTCTAGAAAATCGAGTATCCGGTAAACTGACATTGCTGCCATAGAAGAACCAGTGCTTTTATTATACTTATCAGTTACTTCATAAGCTGACAAAGGAACATTGGAAAGTAACATTAACTCTAAAATTCCTTTACGCTTACTTGTTAAGCGCCCACCGGAATGATTACAAATGTCTTGTGCTTTACCCAATATTTTATTTAATTGTTGTTCTTTCATCGCACTATCTCCAATACCCTGTTCTGCTTATCAAACTGTTTAAGACTTTACTTACTATTTTATAGCCCCTGAAGGTTTAACCTTGCGCTAGTAGTTTGATAATCATCTAATTCATCTTGCTGATATATCATATCATTGCTGTTTGTACAGTTCTTCTTTTTTAAACTTAAGTTCGGTATTGTTAGATGCTAATTAGATAGATATTCGATAAAAACTTCGCGATTAATGATACAAGGCACGAAAGGTTGGGGATTAGCTATGCTGGTATTTTTTGAGCGTTACACTTCAATCAGTAAATCTTCTTTATTGGCCGAAAATTCTGCCACTATTCATTTTTACTGAGTGTCTATATTTCGATTAAGTTTGCTTTCTTCATTACCCACCATTAGTTAAGCACAGTATTTATACTGTGCTTAAAACGTCTAATAACTTAGGTACGCCTACACTCGACAAGCATAAAGAATTATTGAAGTTACCCAAGATTTTCTGCGTAAATGTCATGAAATATTTTTAATAAGGAGTAAATGTCGATTGATCAAGTGGCCAATAATAAAGCTGACACCTGACGTCATTACCCAATAGAACTCATCATTTTCTGGTACTTTCGTTGCCATAATCATTAGCCCAACCCCTGTAAGTGCCAGCAAGCTTGGTATTACAGATTTATGAACTCGCCAGCCACTAGGGAATACCCATACAGCGATAGATATCATTAAAATATTTAACCAAAAGTGTGTGGATTCACTAAAAAGGTAGATAAGCCCTGTTGATGAAATACCTACAGCAGCAAAAATGGGTAAGGCTAAGCAATGAACCATGCAAAGCCCAGAGCAGGCAATTCCTAGAAGATCTTTTTTATTTTTCATTTTTATTCATTTACGCTCAATTAAAAATGATATGTTACATCGTAACATTAATAGTATCAAGCAATGTCAGTGAACATAGCGTCGAAAATTCTGCATTCAGCTAAATTCTTAATGGTGGCACACTGAAAGTCGCTGTAATTAGCTAACAGTTAGTTATCATGTGGGAATAAAGTGTAGGTCTGAAAGAGTAAAGTGTGACTTAATTGAGGACAGTAAATTACAACTGTTGGTTGTTTTTAACTTGTGTTTTCGTACCGGTGAATTCATCAAATAATTTTTGATGTGTTGACTTTGAAAAGGTATCAGTGCGCTGATCATATTGTGCAATCCAATTTATTAACATAGTTAAATTAGCATCTTGCGCAGCTTTGCTTTCATACTTATGAGGCTCCCACGGGCGATTTCTTGCGTTCTCAATACAAAGTGTAATTGGCAGATTCATAAAAACAACTTCGCTGCATTTTGTTAGCGTATGCGCTAACAAATCACTGTAACAACCTTCTATCACCCAGTTTTGATGCTGACTAATAAAAGCATCAATTTCGGTAACAGATACAGCAATGCTTTGACGTTGTGGTGGTGATGTCGGGGCTGACGGCGGAAGCCAAGCTAAGCTGTCTAAATCTAAGTGGGCTAGTTGTAGTGTTGAGGTGAGATTTTTCGCTAGGCTGGATTTACCTGATGCAGAATTACCAAATATGACGATTTTTTTTGATTGATTATTATCAACGTCCATAGAACCGCCCTACTTGTATTTTACTATTTTATAAATTTTCAAAACTATTATGACAAGTTTTAGCTTTCTACTGAAATCGCTTCTGCGCTAGATTCTACATTAGCTTCAGAACTGGCTTCTATTGTGTTCGACTCTGTTGCATTTGCTTCAGCTTCTTTCGCTGCAATAGCTGCACGTTCGGCCTTAGAGACATATTTAGGTTTATTAGATTTTTGCTGTTTAGCATTCATCTTTTTAACCTTGGCTTTCAAGACTTGGTTGATCTTCTTTTTACGATTCATAGAACAGCTTTACTTCTTTTGTTTTCTTGTATTTAGCGAATACAAATTGGGACATTCAATCGGCTTATTGCGCCGATTGAGTTGGTATAATAACCAATGTTGACCTATCGACACTACTTAACTTACTTAAGTAGTGGATGATCAGCCTGTCTCTTATACACATCTGACGCTGCCGACGATCTACTCTGTGTAGAT